>Ga0265298_10000560_pt1 | contig 55042 bp, 40 predicted proteins | sample AusTroGonzalo_MG_3_FD_193486 | JGI IMG/M metagenome (GOLD analysis project Ga0265298, IMG submission 193486) | Bovine rumen microbial communities from tropical cattle in Woodstock, Queensland, Australia - Gonzalo_01 | ecosystem: Host-associated > Mammals > Digestive system > Stomach > Rumen ... | reverse complement strand
GCCCTGCGTGTCATTGCCGACCACCTGCGTGCCGTTTCCTTCGCCATTGCCGATGGCCAACTGCCCTCCAACAACGGAGCTGGCTATGTTATCCGTCGTATCCTGCGACGCGCCATCCGTTATGGTTTTACTTTCCTGAATATCAAAGAAGCCTTCATTTATACCTTGGTGAAAGATTTGGTGGCACAAATGGGCAACCAGTTCCCTGAACTGAAAGCCCAGCAGACGCTCATCGAAAAAGTGATGCAGGAAGAGGAGAATTCATTCCTCAAAACCCTGGATTCTGGTATTGCCAAATTCGAAAACTACTGCGCCAAAGCAGGACAAAACAAGGTCATTGACGGCGCTTTTGCCTTCGAATTGTTCGATACCTACGGTTTCCCCATCGACCTCACCCAGCTGATGGCCGAGGAAAAAGGCATGACCGTGGATATGGAAGGCTTCCACAAAGGACTGGCCGAGCAGAAACAGCGCTCCAGAGCTGCCGCAGCAGTAGAAACTGAAGACTGGATTGAATTGGTTCCTGGCGTGGCACAGACTGAATTTGTAGGCTACCACCAGCTGGAATGTGACGTAAAAGTAGTCAAATTCAGATCGGTCAAAACCAAGGGCAAACAGTTATTCCAGATTGTTTTGGACAAGACTCCTTTCTATGCTGAAATGGGTGGACAGGTAGGCGATACCGGTATATTGGAATCTGTAAACGAGAAAATCAATATCATCAATACCACCAAGGAAAACAACCTCATCATCCACTCCACCACCGCCTTGGCCGACAAGATGGAAGCCACTTTTGTGGCCAAAGTGAACCAAGAAAAACGTGTGGCCATCCAGAACAACCACTCGGCCACTCACCTACTCCACTTCGCTTTGAGACAAGTGCTGGGCACACATGTGGAACAGAAAGGTTCTTTGGTGGCTGCCGACAGATTCCGCTTCGATTTCTCCCATTTCGCCAAGATGAGCAATGAGGAAATAGAGAAAGTGGAGAAACTGGTGAACCAGCTGATCAGAAACAACAACCCCTTGCAAGAATATATTGACACTCCTATTGCCGAGGCCCAGAAAATGGGAGCCATGGCCCTTTTCGGAGAAAAATACGGAGACAAAGTGCGTGTTATCAAATTCGGTGACTCCATTGAATTGTGCGGTGGTACGCACACCCCGGCTACTGGTAATATCGGCCTGTTCAAAATCGTTTCCGAAAGCGCCATCGCCGCAGGTGTGAGACGTATTGAGGCTGTCACAGGAGCCGCTGCCGAGGACTTTCTGATGGAGAAACAGCATTTGTATGAGGAATTGAAGAGCCTGTTGGGAACCGACGACATCATGCGTTCCATCGAGAAACTAATGCAGGACAACGACAAGGCCAAGAAAGAGATTGAGCAGTTCGAGAAAGAGAAAATCAACCAGTTTACCAACGAAATCAAGAACAAAGTCACTGAAATCAATGGCGTCCACGTGATTCGTGAAATAAAAAACATGAATCCTGACGGCATGAAGCAAGCTGCCTACAACCTCCGCACCTCCATGGAGAAGTTAGCCATTGTTTTCGGCACCACATACGGTGAGAAGCCGAATTTAATTGTGGCTCTCTCTGACGACCTTGTAGCTGCCGGATTCAATGCTGGACAACTGGTGCGCGAAGCTGGCAAACTCATCCAAGGTGGTGGCGGCGGACAACCTAGCCTGGCTACTGCCGGTGGCAAGAACCCCGCTGGCATCGAAGCCGCTGTAGATTTTGTGATTAGCAAATTAGCAAATTAGTTAATGTACTAAATATTTGGGGGAGTCTCACTGCGTTCGAGGGAAGTGACGCACTGTTTGCGTCAGTGGGGAGTCTCGGGCTCCGCCCTCGAGGGGAGTTAATTGTGCGCCTTATGTAAGCATCACACATGTACGGAGGTGGAAGCATGGAGGCGACTGCGTCCTCGCAGTCGCATGGATTAATGTAGAGACGGGGCATGCCCCGTCTAATTCCATCCAACCATCATCCTTGCTTTCGCACGCAGCAACATAGCATTATGCAGTCCGCTAGAACTGCAGGGCTTGGTAGAGAAGGAATGTATTATCAAGATAATCGCACGCCGGAGGTGTGCGGGCTGGAAGGTTTGTCACCACAACCACAGGTCTGTTATTCCGGTGTGCAAAACCTCGAAGAGGTTTCTTCTTATTAACCCCAGATGAGCATAACGTAATCTGGGGGGATGCGGAACCTATGCCTCTCCTCCGCGGTGCGGGGTACACTTGCGCCGAAGCACTGGGCAAGCCCACCGCGGAAGGGACATCTCACAGCCAACGCAAAATTTACTATAACCTGATAAAAATTTCATTGCACATATTTAGAAAAAAATTGTATTTTTGCAGCCAGAAATCAATAGGGGAACAGTCCAGTATAGACATCCATAATTTGGCGATGACCTTCTTAGCGAGCCAACCTGTCGATTTCTTTTTTTTTATGCTTTTATGGCTGTAATGCAGTATTGTATTTTCTCTCCTGATCGTTTGATTCCCACTATCATTTTGACAGTTCCAATACCTATCAACTCGCAATGCATTTCTTGTATTTGAGAAAATATTGCTTGATTTTTTACTCCTTTCTTTGGTGGCTTTGGTTTACCATATTTAACAGCATACCTCAAAATGGTGTCGAGTTGCAATAATGCAAGTGTGGAGGCGTATGTTTTTGCCGCATGCCTCATCGTTTCGGTAATAGACAAATAGCGGATATTAATTGAATCTTTCAATGAACGGTTATAAACACGTTTGTCAGGGTTGTTCTCTATCCACTTTCTATACACTTGCGAAATTATTTCTTCGCGAACTTTAAGTTCTTCTTTACTATTGCCTTGTGGTATATTCATGATTTATAGGATGTCTTTTGTTTCTGTCTGCAAATTTACGATATCCGAATCTGAAAATCAAGGGCAAAAAGCGTTTAATTTGCTTAAATTCAATATTTTAACAAATTACATTTTTTGATCAAAAAATGATCGGATTTGTGCGAGAAAATGCGAAAATGGCGGAATGTATTTTTTTGCTTATGCAAAAAACGCAAGAGTGATGCTTGGGATTTTGGAAGTTTTTTGCATTTCGACCGCCCAAATCTACACAACCGTCTGCATCACCCACGCACGCAGCATCAGGGCATTGTGCAGTCCGTCAGGACTGCAGGGATCGGTAGAAATGTGACCAAGACATGAATGTTTCGCAGCCGGAGATGTGTGTCGCATCTTTGAGGCTATAATGTTGCAGGCTTACAGCCTGCAAGGCGCATAGCCAGGGATAAGGTGCAAGGTACGAGCGCCACCCCAGGTTGGGGATGGCATTTGTATATGCTCGCGGCTCGGGAACATGTGCACCGGAACATATTTTTGCTTACCACGAAAGGAAGAATTTCAGCAGATGAAAATTATGATGTGATTGTTATTGTGAATGAAAAACTTACCTATGATTTCTTTCCAATTTTAATACCAACTTTAAGGTACAAATTATGAGGAGAAAAATATGCAGGAGAATAATAATATCCTAATCCGATAGAAAAATGATCCAAATCAAATCCAAAAATTGTTGTACATGAGAAACCGAAACTTTTATATGGCCAATGATCAGCGTGCACTAATGTTATTTCTACACCACCAGCAAACTCTATAAATGGATGAATTATTCTGTTAATGGGATAATAACCTCGCATATGAATTCTTATAGGTAGATATAGACTTTCTTCACCGATATTAAAATTAACTCCTGTCAGAATACCAAGATATCCATAATCGTAAAATCTCACCCCAAAGCTCCAGTTTAAATCAAAACCATAAAAACAACCTTTCTGCATTTTATAATGTCCGTTCCATTCTTTTCTATATTCTTTACAACTTGAATAAAACGCTACACTTGGGTATGAATGAAATCTGATTTTTTTGATGAATGGCCTTGTGTATAATTTTTCCTGGTCTATAATTTCCTTTTTATTGTCATTATTAGAAATTCTTTGTGTTTCATTATCATCCTGTTGATTACTGTTATTAGAAACATTTTGTGTATTAGATGGTGATTGAAATTTATTGTCCTTTGCATGAAATACATCTTTGGTTCCATTTTCATACTTTATAAAAAATATTTCCTTCGCATTAATAACATAAGTTGGTCCTTCCAGATTGTTCCATTTTTTGTAACGAATATTATCTTCATTGATTTCCAAAACTTTTGCCTCAAATTCAGTGGCATCGTTTAAAACAATGACATCTTGCGCTTGTATAGTAAGATGCAATAGCATAAGTAAAAATAATAATGTTTTTTTCATCGTTGTATATTTTGATATTGTTATTGACACTTGGAAAGTTTTTCTGCCAATTCATTAAATAATTTAACATACCTGTCTGATGTAACATAATCTCTTTCTCCTTCGTAATCAAAGCCAAGGTAAGCTATCATTTTATTAGTCTTTTTTTCCCATATTTCAATGTGACCCTCTGCCTCAGGATAATTTGCGGACCACCAAAAACCTCCACGCCATGTTTCTTTGATTTTGACAAAGTTTATAATTACAAAATAATCTGTGGATAATACATCATCGGTGATTTTACATCCTTTACTTTTTTCGTTGAACACACTTCTGAATGACTGCTCAATTTGTTTTACAATACTAATGTATTCGTCTCCTAAGTGTTCTTTGAATCTTTTATCATCTTCAAATGGTGCGTTATCAAAGTCAAAAATAGCAAAAAGAGAAGAGTTATTATGCATGAAATCAGTGTTTCCATTTAACAGATATAATTCTTTTGTAATTTTGATCATAGGATTATTGATTGCTGGCATTTCATTTTTTGGATGAAAATCCTGCATGTCTTCAATTTGCCCATCCGCATATTTAATAGTTTTGATTTGATTGTAAAGAAGAGGTGTTATTGCGTCGTTTAGCTTGGTTTGAATAAAACACGTCGTGTTAGTTTTGCAAATAAGTTCTCCAACTATTTTTGTGCCATTTGTTAAAACTATTGTTGTATAATCTGTCGTCCTCGTTTCAGAATCAGTAGCATCATGTATGATATTTTGCGCGGAATTGTCAGCCTTATTAAAGATATCTTTAGTTCCATTAGAATATCTTATGAAGAATATTCTATCTATCCCTATGGTATATGTTGGACCGTTTATATTGCTCCAATTTTTGTAACGCACATTATTTTCATTGACTTCCAAAACTTTTGCTTCAAATTCTGTAGCATCGTTCAATACAATGACATCTTGTGCTTGTAGAGAATATGCACATAACATTGTGATAATAAATAAAATTTTTCGCATAACCAGAGTTCTTGTTTTTTTGCCGCTGATTCCCTTATGTGGCAATATAAAATTCATTAACCAAGACCATATAAAAAAAGCGCGGGAATCTGAACTCATCGCTCATCCCGCGTATCAGGCCTTCGCATTGCCTTCCTGCTGAAGATAAGCAATGCCGAAGCCCACGCTGTGTGTATACTGAAACGGAATTGTTTGAATTTCATTTCACTTTGTAGAGACAATATGCACATTGTCTCCAATATACCACCATGGACATTGAACATTGCCTTACCGTGCAGCAGGATATAGAATTTGCGAAGTTCGATACGCCGCAGATAAGACGTTAACTCAACGCCTTTTATATATGTCTGTCGCCCTCCCGCAACCAATTCGGGCTACGGTCGTTTGACAGGGCAAAGATAAAGAAAAAATATTAAAACGGATAGCAAATAATCAAAAAAACGGCTATCGCATGAAATTTTTTTGCCTCAGCTCTAATGTGTCCTTTCCGCGGTGTTCAAACCCAGTGCTTCGGCGCAAGCGACACCTGCACCGCAGCAAAATTACGGGATAACACCAACATCTATTGATATGTAACCCTCTACGAGGGTAGGATTGGGGTGATGCTTGTGCCTATGCAATGGTTGCGGCTCCGCCGCATAAATAGGGATCAGGTTATAGGAGTCAGGTATCAGTGATTAGATCTGGAAATGGAGTAGTGATTGATGAGCAAATGCGTCTTACAGGCACATTTGCATCCATGCTTATACCTCCGTGCGGGGGCAATGCCGACGGTTGGGGGGTACGGGCTTGTGCGGTTGCACTTACCGTCGGCTTGATTTTTCCGTGACTTTTTTATCAAGAAAAAAGTGACTAAAAGAAATTTTCCGTAATTTTGCCAATCATTAAACAAGCAAAAGAATCTATTAGCACCCCATGAAATATCTCATCAAAAACGGTACCCTTGTCAATGAAGGCGAATGCTTTGAAGCCAACATATATATCACTGACGGAAAAATCGCCAAGATTGTTTGCAAAGGAGAAGTTTTTGATGCGGGTAATGCTATTGTCATTGACGCCACAAGTAAATACCTGATTCCCGGCATCATTGACGAACATGTACATTTCCGGGAACCAGGACTGACACAAAAAGCGGATATGTACACCGAAAGCCGTGCGGCTGTGGCGGGCGGTGTGACTTCATTCATGGACATGCCCAACACCGTACCGCAAACGGTAACCCACGAACTGTTGCAACAGAAATTTGACTTGGCCGCTGAGAAATCGCTGGCCAACTATTCCTTCTATATCGGTGCTACCAACGACAACCTCGCTGAAATCGCCAAAATTAATCCCAAAGAGGTTTGCGGAGTCAAATTATTTATGGGCTCCAGTACCGGCAATATGCTGGTGGACCAAACAGAAGCCTTGGAGCGCCTGTTCAAAGAAGCTCCCTGCCTCATCGCGGCACATTGCGAAGAGGAGAGTATCATCAAGCAAAACACCCAGCTTTACAAGGAATTGTCAGAGAAAGGTGAAATCAAAGCCGAAGCCACCATTCATCCTTTGGTGCGCTCAGCGGAAGCCTGCTACCAATCCTCCGCCAAAGCCGTGGAATTAGCTGAAAAGACAGGGGCACGACTGCATATCATGCACATCTCCACCGCTAAAGAGCTGTCCCTTTTCAGGAACGACATTCCCATCGAAAACAAAAAAATCACTGCCGAGACCTGCCCTCATTACCTGTTTTTCAACGATAAAAACTATGGGGACAAAGGCTTTGCCATCAAATGCAATCCTGCCATCAAAAGCGCTATCGACCAGCATGCCCTGCGGCAAGCATTAACATCGGGCTTGATTGACACCATCGGCACCGACCACGCCCCACACCTGTGGGAAGAGAAATTCACCGACAATTATTTCACTGCCAAATCAGGCTTCCCCTCAATTCAGAACAGTCTGGACATTCTGCTCCTGCTATATAAACAAGATAAAATCTCACTGCCGCAGATCGTGAAGCTGATGTGCCATCATCCTGCCCTGCTATACCAAATTGACCGCAGGGGCTTCATTCGCGAAGGCTACCACGCCGATTTGGTCATCGTGGACCTTGACACCACCCAAACCATTTGCAACGAAGACATGTACTATAAATGCGGTTGGACCCCCTACAACGGCACCCAGGTACACTCCCGTGTTACCCACACCTTCGTCAATGGTAATTTGGTATATGATAATGGAGTGTTCCACGAAGAGAACAGGGGAAGAAAATTGGAGTTTCTTCGCTCCAATATGTAAGATATCTGAAAAATAGTTGTCTAAAAGACTGTCGTATTACGGTAGCCTCATTTCGTTTATAAAATCACGAAATGTTAAAAAAAGTTAATTATAAATACCTTGCGATACAAGGTACTAAAATTTTATCTACTTTTGCCGCGGATTTAAAAATAACAAGTTATGGCAATCAACGCTGAAAATGTGAAATCACAGATGAGAAAAGGCTATCTCGAATACTGCATCCTTCTCATCATCGCCAAAAAGCCCGTGTATGTCTCTGACATCATCACCGAGCTGAAAGAAGCCCAGCTCATTGTGGTGGAAGGCACCCTCTACCCTTTGCTGTCACGATTGAAAAGCAGTGGCATCCTCGCATACCAATGGCAGGAATCGTTGCAAGGCCCACCACGCAAATATTACGAATTGACCGATGACGGCCGACAATTTCTAGCCGAACTGGAGGAAGGTTGGGAGGAAATCAAAAATGTTGTAGAATTAATCAAAAATAAAAACATATAATCATGAAAAGGACCAGCACAATCAGTTTAGGAGGCATGAACTTCAATATTGATGATGATGCCTATGAAATGTTAAATCAATATTTCATTGATTTATCCAAACGTTTTGCGGAAGACGAAAAAGAAGAGATTCTTCGTGATATCGAGAGTCGTATGGCGGAATTGTTCACTTTCAAAATGAAAGACCGCAACGTCATCAATGCTGACGATGTGAACGAAGTGATTGACGTTATTGGACATCCTGAGCAGTTTGACGATGAAAGCGGCAATTCTTCAGAGGTTAATTCTTCAAAAGAAAATAATTCTGAAGAAAAAAGAAACTTCACCAATCACTCGAGAAAAGAATACCGCAAACTTTACCGCAACAGCACCGACAAAATCATCGGTGGTGTGGCTTCCGGTTTGGCCGCCTATTTCGATCTCGACCCGGTAGTGGTACGAATTCTCTTTGTGGTACTGGCTTTCGCCAGTCTCGGCTGGGGCATCCTCATTTACCTGATTTTCCTCATCGCCATGCCCGAAGCAATTACCAAAGCCGAGTTGCTTGAAATGCAAGGCATAGAACCAAGTTTGGAGAACATTGACAACTTCACCCAGGCACCTATCAATCCCAAAAGAAGCAGCACCTTTTGGAATATCATCAAAGCCATCCTGATATTCATAGGCATCGCCATCGCCTTAACTTTAGCTGTCTGTGTGCTGGGCATTGCCATCGCCATTTTTGTAGGCCTGCTCACCCATACCCCCGGAGGATTCGGCAGTTTCATCGATATCGCCCTTTTGGTCTGTTGCGGTTTGTTCTGTCTGTGCCCTGTCATTGGCATCATTGTACTCTGTGTTCGCGCCTTCAGAAACGGCGAGCGCAAACAAAAATGGGTGGGCTGGACTTTGCTTATCATTTGGATTCTCAGTTTGTTTGGCATCATCGGTTTCGGTATTGAAGAAGGCAAACAAGGAGATATTGAACAACGTCTTCAAAAAACAGCACAAGATATGGGAGACAACTGGACAAGTAATGATTCCTATACCGACTATTACTATGACGATGAAACGACCGTTGACGATGTACTTGACGAATTGGACCTGAATGATGAAAACAGCGACTACAACATTTCCATCTCCTCTGCACCTGGCATGGGTACCAACATCCATGTAAGCTCCACAAAAAAAGGAAAAAACATTAGCACAACAAAAAACAACACTCCTACAGATACAATAAGCCAATTACAATAACGTTATAATAAACCGAAATTATTTGTCATGCTTATTGAATTAAAGGGCATTCACAAAACCTACGATAACGGCCAGCCGCTACACGTGCTGAAAGGCATCGACCTCGGCATTGACAAAGGCGAGTTTGTCTCCATCATGGGGGCTTCCGGCTCGGGAAAATCCACTCTGCTGAATATCCTCGGCATCCTGGACAACTATGACGAAGGCGAGTATCATCTTGATGGTAAATTCATCAAGGACCTCAGTGAGAAAGAGGCGGCACACTACCGCAACCAGATGATAGGTTTTGTGTTCCAGTCGTTCAACCTCATCAGCTTCAAAACCGCCCTGGAGAATGTGGAACTGCCCTTGTTCTACCAAGGAGTCAGCCGCAAGCAACGACAGGAGTTGGCCATGGAATACCTCACCCGCTTTGGGCTGGCCGACTGGGCCACCCACTATCCCAACGAAATGTCGGGAGGACAGAAGCAACGTGTGGCCATAGCCCGTGCCCTCATCACTCAGCCACGTATTCTACTGGCCGACGAACCTACCGGCGCCCTCGACTCCAAAACCTCTGTCGAGGTGATGGACCTACTCACCAAACTCAACCGCGAGGAGAAAGTCACCATCATCGTGGTGACCCACGAGAGCGGCGTGGCCAACTGCACCGATAAAATCATCCATATCAAGGACGGCATTATCGGTGAAACTACTATCAACACCGAACACCACGCTTCCGTTTTTGGCAGCGATACTATCATGAAATAAACACAGCATTTTTCAGCATGAAAGACCTCTTCATCGAAATATGGGAATCCTTGAAACGCAACAAACTGCGTACCGCACTGACGGGTTTCGCAGTGGCGTGGGGTATCTTTATGCTGATCGTGCTTCTGGGCGCCGGCAACGGGCTGATGAACGCCTTCATGTACAACGGCCGCGATTTCGCCTCCAACACCATGATGATTTTCGGTGGCTATACCACCATGCCTTACGACGGACTGGAGCAAGGAAGGGATATCAGCCTGAACGACAAGGATATTGAATTAACCGAAAGCCACCTGTTTGCCGACCATATTGACGATGTGACCGCCAATCTTACGCAAGGTCCTTATCACATGGTATGGAAAAATAAGAGTGTTAGCGTATCGCTCTCCGGCTGCTACCCCAAGATCGCCGAAATGGATAAAATCACCCTCTTGGAAGGACGTTTTATCGACAACATTGACATGAAACTACGGCGAAAAACAGCAGTAATGGCCAGTTCGCATGCCAAACAATTGCTGAACGGAGGCACCGACTACGCCTACTTCATCGGCAAGCAACTCAAAATCGACAACACGCTCTATCAGATAGTAGGCATCTACAAGGCACAGGAAAACATGCGCAACAACGAAGTCTATGTGCCGTTCACCACCATGCAAATGCTAACCAACAACCTCAATTATGAGGACCATATTCTTTTTACCTTCCACGGACTGAAAACCGAACAGGAAAACACTGAATTTGAGAAGCAGTATAAGGCGGTGCTCAACAAGGCACATCGTGCCGACCCCAACGATGAAGGAGCAATATGGGTATGGAACCGTTTTACCCAAAACATGCAAATGAACAAAGGTACTAGCATCCTGCGCAAAGCATTGTGGATTATCGGCATTCTGACATTGCTGGGCGGCATTGTCGGGGTATCCAATATCATGCTGATTACCGTAAAGGAACGCACTCACGAGTTTGGCATCCGCAAGGCTATTGGTGCCACTCCTGCTTCCATCATGAAGTTGATTGTGGCTGAAAGTGTGGTCATCACCGCCATTTTCGGCTATATCGGCATGGTGCTGGGGATGATTGCCTGTGAAATCATGGATGCCACGGTGGGAAAATCCTCCTTAGAGATGTTTGGTGAAAAAATTCAAGTATTTGTGGACCCCACAGTAGGACTGGATGTAGCCTTCGGCGTCACCTTTGTGCTGATTGTCGCCGGCACCATCGCAGGCCTCTCTCCCGCCCTGAAAGCTGCTAAAATTCGACCTATAGAAGCCTTACGAAACGAATAAGTTATGAAGTTCGATCTTGACACCTACAAAGAAATATCAGATTCGCTGATGCGAAACAAGCGGAGGAGTTTCCTCACCGGCTTCGGCATCTTCTGGGGTTTGTTTATGCTGCTGTTTCTGATTGGTGGCGGGAACGGACTAAAAGAGCTGCTCTCTAAGAACTTCTCGGGTTTTGCCACCAACACCATCATTATGGGGGCGGGCCAGACAGGCAAGCCGTACAAGGGTTTCGAGGAAGGACGTTATTGGCAACTGGAGTTTAAAGATGTAGAACGGCTAAAACATCTGTTTCCCGAATTGGCCATCGTCACCCCGCAACTGTCACAATGGGGTGCGGTAGCTGTTAATGAAGGATATACAGTCAACAGTAATATGCTGGGAGCAGATGCCGACTACCAGTATGTAGAAACCCCAGTGCTGAAATATGGACGCTACCTCAACAATGTAGATATACAACAACACCGGAAGGTATGTGTCATCGGCAAGCAGATTTACCAGTCGCTATTTCCGGAAGGCGGTGACCCCTGCGGACAGTTTATCTGTGTAAATTCTGTTTATTTTCAAGTAATTGGAGTAAATTACAGCACCTCCAACATCAACATCAATGGCCGAAGCGAAGAAAGTGTTACCGTACCTATTACAGTTTTACGGGACATTCTTAACACCGGAGATGCGGTAGGAATGATATGCATGGTGGGACGAGACGGTGTGAAGATGAGCGACATGGAACCTCGCATCCGCCAAGCTGTTTACCGCAAGCATACCATTGCCCCCGACGATGACGAGGCACTTTTCATGCTCAACATGGAGCCGATTTTCAAGATTGTGGACAACCTTTTCAGGGGAGTGAACTTCCTGATTTGGCTGGTGGGTATCGGCACCTTGTTGGCCGGAGCTATCGGGGTAAGCAATATCATGATGGTGGTGGTGAAGGAGCGCACTATCGAGATCGGCATCCGCAGGGCTATCGGCGCCACACCTTTCGACATTCTGTTTCAGATTGTGGCAGAGGGCATCGTACTCACCCTTATCGCAGGTATGTCGGCCATTGTGTTCTCGGTATTCCTGCTGAATGGGCTTGAAGTGATTGCTCACCACGAAACCGCCTTCCAGATTAACTTCGGCACGGCAATGGCGGCCTTTTTCCTGCTCACCGTGCTCGGCATGCTGGCAGGCATCGCCCCCGCCTACCGGGCTATGCATATCAAACCTGTGGATGCAATGAGAGATGAATAAACGGGAAGACGAGGAGACATGCACTGCGTGCATTCGGGGAGACGGGAAGACGATTATCGTCTTACCGAGCGAATGAAATGAGCGTCTACACGCATTAACGAATAAACAATAAAACAACATACAATGAAAAAAGGACTCAAAATTATCATTTTCACGCTGATTGGCCTGATCTTTATCGGCACCTTCGTATTTCTGTATCAGAAATCAAAGAAGAAAGAAATCCAATACAACGAGTATGAGGTGGTGCAGATGGACATCAAGCGGCAGGCTCTGATTACCGGCAAAATCAATCCCCGCAACGAGGTGGCCATCAAGCCTCAAATCAACGGCATCATTGCCGAACTGTATAAGGAAGCCGGACAGGAGGTGAAGGAAAATGAAGTGATCGCCAAGTTGAAAGTGATACCCGACATGAACTCGCTGAGCGCCGCCCAAAGCCGAGTGCGCCTTGCGGAAATCAACTACGATCAGGCCCTGAGCACTTACAAGCGCGAAAAAGCCTTGTATGACCAAAAACTCATCAGTCAGGAGTCCTTTGAACAGACCACCCAAATGCTAGAACAAGCCCGCGAGGAGAAATCAGCGGCAAAAGACGCTTTGGAAATTATACGCGACGGCGTTTCCTCTTCCAACGCCACCTCCAGCTCCACCCTGGTGCGCTCCACCATCTCCGGACTCATTCTGGATGTTCCCGTCAAAGTGGGTAATTCGGTCATTCAGGCCAACACACTCAACGACGGCACCACGGTGGCCACCATCGCCAACATGAACGACCTGATTTTCGTGGGCAATGTCGATGAGACAGAAGTCGGCACCCTGCAAGAAGGCATGCCGCTCACCATCACTATCGGAGCCCTACAGGATTTGAGTTTCGAGGCCACCTTGGAATACATCGCCCCTAAAGCTACCGAAAGCAACGGCACCAACAAGTTTGAAATCAAAGCCGCCGTACTGCCCCAGAAAGAGCACAAAATACGCTCAGGCTACAGCGCCAATGCCGAAATCACCCTCGAACAAGCCACCGGAGTGCTGGCGATTCCTGAAAGCGCTCTTGAATTCTCAGGCGACTCCACCTTTGTCTATGTCAAACGAAACGGCACTTTCACCCGCCAGGCTGTGGAAACCGGCCTCAGCGACGGTATCAACATCCAAATTACCAGCGGCCTAAAAGAAGGCGAATTGGTAAGAGGCTCACAAATCTTTGATAAAGAATAAGCCATGAAAAAAATACTGCTTAGTTTCATTGCAAGTTTATTGTTTACCTCCGTCTTGGGGCAGGAAAACAATTCCCTACATGGTCCATGGACACTGGACGAGTGCATCAATTATGCCATTGAGCACAACAATGGGGTCAAGCAAAGCCAATATTCGGTACAGCGAAGCTCTATTGAGTTGAACACCGCCAAAAACAGTGTTTGGCCATCCCTCTCGGCCAATGGTTCCCAAGGTTTTAACTTCGGAAGAGGATTATCGGAAGATAACACCTACATCCAGAACAACACCGCCAATACCTCATTCAGCATCGGCGGTAGTCTGGATCTGTTCACAGGATTGAGAACCAAGAACACCATCACCATGGGCAAACTCAACCTGCAAGCTGCCACCGCTGACTACGAAAAGGCGAAAGACGACATCCGTGTAGCCGTGATGCAAGCCTATATGCAGATTCTTTACAGCATGGAAATCTGCACGGTGGCCGTCGAGCAGATCCGCATCGACTCGATGCAGGTGGAACGGCTTACAATTTTGGAAAGGGCAGGAAAAGTGGGTCCCTCGGAAGTGGCTACCCAGAAGTCCTCTTTGGCACAAAGCCAACTCACCTATACCCAAGCCCTCAACCAACTGAAGCTGGCAGTCCTCGAGTTGACCCAACTGCTGGAACTTTCCTCTCCCGAAGGCTTTACGGTTAGCCCGCTGGACATCTCCAACTTCACCCTTCGCCAGTTGCCCAATCCCGAACAAATCTATCTTCAGGCAGTGGAGGTTCGACCTGCCATCCGTGCAGAAGAAATCCGTTACGATTACGCCAAAACCAACATCTCTCTAGCCAAAAGCGGCTATATTCCAACCCTCTCCATGAATGGCGGTATTGGCACCAACTATTATGCCCTGCTGGGTTATCAGAACAAAAATTTCGGACAGCAACTGAAAGACAATTTCAGCCCTTACCTCGGGTTTAATATGAATATTCCCATTTTTGACAAACTGGTTACCCGCAACAACGTGCGTAGTGCCAAACTGCAACTGAACAACCAGCAGCTCCAGCTGGACAATGCCAAGAAGACCCTCTACAAGGAAATCCAGCAGGCTTACTACGGGGCGGTAGCTGCCCGCGACAAATACACCAGCAGCAAGGCCGCTGCCGAAAGCTCGCAGGAAGCCTTCACCCTGGAGAGCGCCCGCTACGAGAACGGCAAATCCACCTTCACCGAATTCAACGAGGCGAAGAACAACTATCTCAAGGCCACCTCCGACCTCGTACAAGCCCAATACGACTTCATCTACCGCGTACAATTGCTGGAATTCTACCGCAGCGGGGAGACGGAGAAACGGTAAGACGGAAGCCATTACCGCCATGCGTTTTGCCAACGGTTCCGACACCTATGCCCGCCGCAAGGGTTTATACATTTTTTTCGATTAATCTTATTCATAAAAGATTTTTTACTAATTTTGCAGGGTGCTATTGAAGCACTATTGTGTGCTTGGATAGGCAGATTTTTATGACATATTGAGCTTGACGCTCTTGTTCTCTGATAGTAAAGTCTGGAAAACTTACTAATTGCGTAGGAACAAGGAAGTGTAAAGTTCACGCTCTAGGCGTGGATTTTATTCGTTTCCCTTATTACGCAAAGGTATTTCCAGACACCTACTATCAATAAGCGGCAAAACGAAGGATTCATGCCTTTTTTCTGTCCCTTATTTGAACAAAGTTTTCTGCTCCGTATGACGGGGAAGCCGAAAACCGTGATTCAGAGTAGGCATAAAGAAAAGACTGATGGGCCAACAGAAAAAACGGCACAACGATTATGAAAAAAATCATTTTCTGTGTAATCGCTTTATTTTTATTTGAGACAGGTTTTAGCAATCCCTTTCTAAAAACCATAAAAATTACTGTGGATCAAGAGGATGCTAAGATTTTTGTTGACAATGAGTTTGTCGCGTTTGGTACTTATATTGTTTCTTTTAAAAAGAAGGAGGGACACATTCGAGTCCGTATAGAAAAAGAAGGATTTGTAACGCATCGCTTTGTGGTTCGTGCCGATGATAAACGGAAATCTATTGATATTATTCTTCTTCCAGATGAAAGTTGGAATTTGTCTGTTTCCTCGGATGTGGCCAATAAATTTTTCACTATCCCCATTTCAAAAGATTATGTAGATCGAGCAGGAAGCAAAGAAGAAGCAGCAAAACTAGCTTGGAAGCAACTCCATTCAATTTTGATGAATTATATTGAGGAAATAGAGGAATCCAATCAGTTAGGAGGATATATTCAATCGGCATGGGTGGTAAAAGAATTTCCAAGTGCTGGAGTAAAAGTACGTACTAGGATTACTATTAAGGAAACAAATATTGGAGATGATTTAACCTACCGTGTTAAAGTCTCTTCTGAAAAAGCACCATACTCAGCTACAAGTGATGAGCAATATGAAGAATGGGGACGTGTCCTTAAAACGTATGAACCAATAATTCAAGAATTTCAAGCGCGTTTGGGTAAATTTTAAAATATCAATCACAAATAATCTATTATGAAAAAAAATTCTGTACTTTTATTGCTTTGTTTAAGTTTTGGCATAACAATCCATGCTCAGAATGTAATTTGGCAGGATAATTTTGATGGTAATCACAGTTGGTCCGAATTTGAATATAAAAAAGAAGGTTCATCTATTGTGAAAGATGGGATGTTAACTATCAAATGCGAGGATGGATTTCGTTTTATTTCAAATTGCAAGACCAATTTTAACGGAAACAAAAACTTTACTATAAGTGTTGATGCGACGTCCAAATCTGGCTTAAAAGAAGATGTCTATTTTGGTATTGTTATAAACTATCTTGACAAAAAAAATTTCACGCTTTTTGCTATTGAAAAAGGGTTTGCATATTTTCTTGAATTTAAGCAAGGAGAGATGGTTCGTCAAGAATATGATGTGATAAAAAAGACCAAAGACAAAACATTTTTGTTGGAATTAAAGAAAAATGGCGATAATATTCTTTTTGTAATAAATGGAGAAGAAACACTGGATATGGAGCAAGTTGAGATTAATTCCAGCAAAATTGGTCTATTTGTATCGGGGAAAGCGGAAGTGTCATTTGACAACTTAAAAATACTTCAATAAAGACCAGCCAATATGAATTTCAAAAGTGGTTGAATCTCCGATGAAGAGAACGATGAGAACAATAAAGTCCGTTGCATTTGGTCGCCAAGGAAGGCAGAATAACGAGAGTTGGGCATAATAAACTTTCTTTAATAGAATTCAAATAAATCTATTGCTATGCATAAGCAAAAAACAGCCTTTCTGCTCATTATAATTCTATCAACTTATCGTTTATCGGCACAAGAACCGATTCAAGTGGCAGACTTGTCATTTTTAATGAACAGCAACGATACTAAAGAATTCTATTATAGCTTCGCAAAAGGCGATGTTATGGTTGTTGATTTCGGACTAAATAAAGGGAAAGGCATAACGTTCGAAATCATTGAGTTACCTTTTCATACAAAAGCAAATTTATTTACAGCAAATTTGACCAATTACAGGATTTCTATTCCCTCCACCAATGTATATCTGTTCAAAATAACCAATGGCAAAGGTAAAAAGACCTGCTCTCTTCATCTAAAACGCATTCCAAAGTCTGAAGAAACCACAAGTTTCAATACGGGATGGCAATGGAAAACGATATATGATACATCCTATACACGCTATCAAGAAGATTCACTCGTTAGGCACGATACTGTGTTCTATATCGAGACTGTGAAAGAGGTTGCATCAAAAAAAGTATCTGAAATTGAATTAGTTGAACGAATCGAACAAGTTCACTCCGAAGGTATCATAATATATGATAATCCTCGTTCCTGTATCAAGATTGAACTACCAGAAAACCAGAAAAACGGTAATTTTGAAAACCAAGTGACGGGTTGGGCTTATTGGATTGGAGTTACAAGTAAAAATTCTAAAATAATAGGAAAACTTTTAAAAAGTGGCTCTTCGCTCATTCCAGACATGTCACTTCTTACAAATTATTTGCTTGGAAAAATTGTTGACTTAGCTACACCTGAGGGAACCGACAATGTTCAATGGTATATTGTCAATAATAGCTATGATGCAAATAATTTTATGAGTGGAAAACCTTTTTCTTACGTACGAAAAGGATACGGATCTGGTGCGTATGGTAAATTCATCAACAATAACACACAAGGAACATTCTATATTTGTTTGCATAACCAATATCCACATTCACAAATAACTGTTAAGATTATGGCCATAGCTTCCTTGGAAACAACAACATACAAGGATGTAGGTTACGAACGCACAAAGATTGTTCCTAAATATGTCAAATTGACAAAAAGTCGCAGAAACATCTCCTCTCGTCAAGTTCGAGTGCCAGCAGAATAAAATTAAAAAACTTTCTATTTGACTTATTTACTTTAAGTGGTGATGTTGAACAATATGATGCAAATCAGGAATTTGCAATAATACAAACAAAAAATTTAGCATATACAAAATGAATGTTTAACTTAAATAATCAAATTATGAAAAATTTTATGACCATGTTTCTTTCGGTAATTTTAGGAATTTTAGTTTTTTCCGGATGTAACAAGCAAAATGATGAAACAGAAGTAGAAAAAACACTAACCATAAATGCCGATTTTCAAGCTGAAGGTCAAAGTACAGCGGAAGCAGGTCCGTATTTTGCTGGAAATGCAAAAGGTGATGATATTATTTCCGCTTCTATTCACGAATATTCTAATGTCTGGACCCCAATGCCCTATACAGATGATGATGGGAATTACTGGTTTTATAGAGTTACTGATAGTGGAGCCATGTACTTTTATTGTAGACTAAAAAGTGGCTATGTTTTTACTCAAGACTTCACCGTTGGAGTTAAAATTCGTTATCGTGTACGCTATTAGTATTACCCAAAAAATGTATTTTCTTGGCACGACCAATAAACATAATCCATTTATCAAATATGGATTTCTCAACTCCAACCTTTGACTTTCGCGGCGGGTTAATTTAATGCTTCGGCGCAAACGACGACTGCGCCGCGACAACACACGCGGGGCATTTTCGTTCCCAGGGTGGCGGTGCTCGTACCTCGCACCTTGCCCAGGGCTACCGAGTCCTGCAGACCTACGGCCTGCATACCTAGAAATGCGCTTTCACCGAAAAATTCTTCCAAAATTACATTCGACCGACCCGAAATTTGGACACCAGCGGATTCGCACTTTTTTGCGATTTATAATTTTTATTACTAAAAAGACATATTTTCAATCGAAAAATGTAATTTTCTATATATTTAATTATCAGCAAGTTGAATATTATTTATCCTTGATTTATTCGAAATGATTTTGTATGTTTATCGGCAAAAATATAAAAATTCAAGATTAATCGCATGAGTAAATCAATTACAATTCAAGACAAAGACTACCTGCAATGGGTGAAAGAACTGGGTTCAAGATATCGTAGAAGCCAAATTAAGGCTGCGGTGAAGGTCAATGAGGAGATGTTGCGTTTCTATTGGGAACTGGGAAGGGATATTGTGGAACGCAATGCTGAAAACAAGTATGGAAGTTCTTTTTATACAAGCTTAAGTACAGACTTGAAGAGCGAAATTCCATCAGCAACAGGACTGTCTGAAAGAAATTTGCGCTATATAAAAAGATTCTATTTGCTTTATAATGAATTCTTTGTGAATTTGCAGCAAGTTGCTGCAAATTTTGATACTTGTCCACAATTCATGAAAAAGTACCTTGAGGAATTGTTCTCCATCCCATGGGGTCATCACATGTTGCTGATAGACAAGTGCAAAGGTAATCCAAAAAAATTCCTTGTGGAACTTGGCACAGGTTTCGCGTATATGGGCAGAGAATACCGATTGCAAATAGGTGAATTACCGCCGCCATCTCCCCCTTCTACCTTGTTCGCGGCACACCATTCCGCTGCAAACGCAGTAAGCAAACGAAATCTCAGACGCAATTCATCAATTGGCACATTAGCACATTAAAATCATTTGCTAATTAACTAATTTGCTAATTTGCTAATTAATTTGTATCTTTGCCCTCCCTAAAAAATACAAATTATGTCCATTGCAGTTCATCGTGTTTCAAAGGTTTTCGGCACCCAGTATGCTTTAGACGATGTCAGTTTTGAAATCAAAAAAGGAGAAATTGTGGGCTTTTTAGGTCCGAACGGAGCCGGCAAATCCACCATGATGAAAATCATCACCTCCTTCATCCCTCCCACCAAAGGCGATGTGGAAGTTTGTGGCTTGGACATTTGGAACGACTCGCTGGAATTGCGCAAAAAAGTGGGCTACCTATCTGAGGCCAACCCCTTATATTACGACATGTATGTGCGTGAATTTCTGGAATTTATCGCAGGCATCCATCAGCTGAAAAACAAAAAGGAACGCATAGACCACATCATCAAAATCACAGGGCTCACCCCGGAAATGCACAAGAAAATCGGAGCCTTGTCGCGTGGTTACAAGCAACGTGTGGGCATTGCCCAAGCCCTTATCCACGACCCGGAAGTGCTGATTCTGGACGAGCCTACCACCGGTCTCGACCCCAACCAGTTGCTGGAAATCCGTGAACTCATCAAGCAGTGCGGCAAAACCAAAACGGTATTGCTGTCCACCCACATCATGCAGGAAGTGGAGGCCGTTTGCGACCGCATCATCATTATCAACAAAGGCAAAATTGTTGCCGACGCCAAGATTGACGACATCAGAAAGATGACGGAGAAAATGGGATTCAAGCGTCAGGAAGAACGTGCCACCAACTTGGAGATGGAGGAATTGTTCCGCCAACTCACCAGATAGTCTGATTGCTTGGTTAAGCCGCAAATGAATCCGCCTGCTTTTTAATCAGGCCAAACATTAACCAAACTAATAGTTAATCAAGTTTTTAGCTGTTCATCGAGACCAAAAACTCCTCGTTGCTATGGGTATATTGCATCTTGTCTTTCAGGAAAGTCATGGCTTCCAATGTGGTCATATCTGCCAACTGATTTCTCAAAATCCAAACTTTCTGCAAAACTTCCTTGGGTTGCAACAAATCGTCACGACGCGTACTGGAGGCCACAATATCCACGGCGGGATAGATACGTTTGTTAGACAATTTCCGATCCAGCTGCAGTTCCATATTGCCGGTACCCTTGAATTCCTCGAAAATTACCTCATCCATACGGGAACCCGTCTCAATCAGAGCGGTGGAGATAATCGTCAGCGAACCACCATTTTCGATATTACGAGCCGCACCGAAGAATCGTTTGGGTTTTTGCAGGGCATTGGCCTCCACACCACCCGACAACACTTTACCTGACGCTGGCGCCATGGTGTTAAAGGCTCTGGCCAAACGAGTGATGGAGTCAAGCAAAATGCACACATCGTGACCGCATTCCACCATACGTTTCGCTTTCTCAAGCACCATATTGGCGATACGCACATGACGTTCCGCGGGTTCATCAAAAGTAGAGGAAATCACCTCGGCATTCACGCTGCGCTGCATGTCGGTCACCTCTTCCGGACGTTCATCAATCAAGAGGATAATCAAATATATTTCGGGGTGATTAGCGGCAATAGCATTAGCTACCTCTTTCAGCAACACTGTTTTACCTGTTTTCGGCTGAGCCACAATCAAGCCACGCTGTCCTTTTCCGATAGGGGCGAACAAGTCAATGATACGCGTGCTCAACGTCTCGCCCTGATGGCCTGTCAAGCGGATTTTCTGATCCGGAAACATCGGAGTAAGGTAATCGAACGGCACACGGTCGCGGATTTCCTCAGGATTACGGCCATTGATCTTTTCAATTTTGGTCAAAGGGAAGAACTTCTCCCCTTCTTTCGGCGGGCGGATAGAGCCTTTAATCGTATCTCCATTCTTCAGACCAAACAGTTTAATCTGTGAAGGAGACACGTAAATATCATCTGGGGAGGACAAATAATTATAATCTGACGAGCGAAGGAAACCGCAGGAATTGTCGGCATTGATTTCCAGAACGCCCTCCGCAGTCACGGAACCGTCATAATTGGCATTGGCCACTATGCCCCATTGCTCGTCAAACACGGTAGGCTGTTCGGGTTTCTTTTGCCCCTTCTCCTTCGGAGCTTCCATCTCCGGCATTTCCGGACGTTCCTCCATATCATTTTCTTCCTGTTCTTCCGCTACAGCAGGTTGATTCATGGGTTCAACAGGCTCAATTACCTGATCTATAAAGGAATCATCGTCCAACATAATGTCGTTCAGCGCCATCATATCAACATTTCTGTCTTTCTCATCGGTCTTTGCCTTTGTTTTCTTACGAGAAGATTTTTTATGAGGTATTGACTCCACAACTGAAATCTCCACATTATCATCCAAAGTCAAGTCAAGTTGTTGCACACTTTTTTTCTTACTTCTTTTAGGCCTTTTCACTTCCTTTTCAACTTTTTCGACCTGCTCAGGCTGTTCTGAATTTACCACGACTTGAGTATCTATTTCCGAAGTACCTTCATTTACATTCTGCATCAAACCATTTTCTGAAATAATTTCTTCAACAGGCTGAGTTTCATCGGATTTCACTTCATTTGCAACAATCATTCCCGATGAGATCTTCTTAACATTTGAAGTTGCCACAGGGCCCTTTCCAGGGACAGAAATACGTTTTCTTTTCGATTTCTTTTCCAAAGAGTTCTCCATAAAAAATAAAGTAGATGCTAATTTCGTTTGATAAAAAAATTTTTCTGAGAAGATTTTGCCCATGCATTCCTGCCATTGAGAGCGGATAACAACCGCCTGCAAAACCGCTGCAAAAATACAAAAAAATTCTAATATTTCTTCCCCCTAATAAAAAATCCAAAAAAAAGTGATAAATTTGCAGGCTCAAAAAGAATTCAAAAAGAATAGTATTATAAGAATCAATATTAAAACCTATGAAAAAATTACTACCTATCTCTTTATTGGCCTTATGTCTGATCATCGGTCAATGGGCGTTCGCACAAGTAAACAGCGGCGTATTACCCAAAAGTGCTGTAGCACAACTGTCTGAACTTTCAGTTCCTCAGGTGGACGTTGCCACTCCCGATCTTGCCAAACTGCAAGCCAAATCGGAAAAATCTATCAAAGATGGCACTCCTTTGAAAGTGGCTGTTGTGGTGCCACTGCAACTTACCACTGACAATGCAGGTGTCTGGGAACATACAGATGACGGCTATGACATTTGGAGATTAAAACTGTCTAATACCAAGGCTTTAGGTTGCTGCGTTTTGTTCGACAACTTTTATTTGCCCGAAGGCGCGCAATTTTTCGCCTATAACAGCGACAAGTCCCTGATTTACGGTCCATATACCAACGAAGACAATCCTTCTGGCGAAGGTTACAGTACTGGCTTGTTTGTAGGTGGTGATGTGATTTTGGAATATGTCTCTCCGAGATATCAGTTTAATCAAAGTGAAACTCCTAATATCACCATTGAAGGGTATACTTATTTTTATCGTTCCGAAGGTTTACCAGACTTGAGAGTCAATGAAGCCAAAGATGGTGATACGGGTTATGGAGCTTCCCAAAGTTGTATGATTAATGTCAACTGTTCGGAAGGTGACAATTGGAGAGTTCAGCAGAGAGGTGTAGGAAGAATGTTCGGTTACGTCGAAGAAGATGGACAATTAGGTGCAGGATGGTGTTCTGGCACACTGATTAACAATACCATGGGTGATGGAACCGCTTATTTTCTGTCTGCCAACCACTGTTCTGAAGGAGCTCCTGTAAGTTATTATAATTATTTCGAAATTTATTTTCATTACGAATGTCCTTATTGCACTTGTACTTCTGAACCTGGCATGATTACCTACACTGGTGTTACCAAAATCGCCAGCAGTCCCATCTCCAGCACTAATTATCAAGGTTCTGACTTTCTTCTGTTAAAGTTGAAAAGCGCTAACTGGACCAAACTGAAAAATGACGGTTTAGTGTTAAATGGCTGGAGCAAAAGCGCCACAGCCAGTTCTTCCGGTGTTTCTATTCACCATCCTGCCGGTGATGTGAAGAAAATCTCTACTTATACCTCGACATTGACTTCCGGTACATTCAACGATGGTGCCACCAATGCTTACTGGGTAGTTCCATGGGCTACCACTACTCATGGCAGAAGTGTTACGGAAGGCGGTTCTTCTGGTTCACCTCTGTTCAACTCCAACGGATTAGTAGTAGGTACTCTTACTGGTGGAAGTTCTGCTTGCGCATATGACCCCGCAACTCAACATGGACCAAATAAGCCTGAATATTATGGCAAAATGTCCTACCATTGGACCTCTGCTGGTACTACCAACGACAGAAGACTGCAGCCATGGTTGGATCCCGTTCCGCTTTCACAAACCACTTGCAATATCTTGGACTTCAGTAGTTCGTTCTATGTCATGCCCGCCGCTCACATTTTCAATGCCAATGGCGGAACTTACAATTATATCATTTTCTGCGACCAGCCATGGACACTGACCTACCAAAATGACCACAGTTGGTTTACTGTCAATAACGAATCCGGTAGCGGTGACGGCGCTATCCAAGTGACCTGTCAAGCAAACACCACCGCCACCACCCGCCGCTGCAATATGACTGTTACCAAGACCGACGGCACTACATTCCAAGTGACTGTGAAACAAAACGCTTCTGGAACAGGAATCTCCGTGGTTCCGGAAAATGAATTCAACATCTATCCGAATCCTGCACATGATCAAATTAACATTGAGTCTGTGGAACACTTCATCAGCAAAGTGGAAATCATTGATATGTTAGGTAAAGTAGTGTACAGCCAGAATTTCAATGGTTACAATTCACTGATTATTCCTGTTTCACAGTTGAATGATGCCATGTATCTCATGCGTCTGACTACCGTGGATAACGAAGTGGTATATAAGAAATTCAATAAGAACTAAAAATATAGAGACGTGCCATGGCGCGTCTCTACATTGAATTCAGAATTCAAAAAAAATAGAGACGTTTTAAACGTCTCTATTTTTTTATAATAACATGTTTTTTGCCCTATAGACGGCCTCGTAGAGGTCGTCTATTTCTTTTTTATCGTTGTATAGGGCAAAAGATGCCCGCACTGTTCCAGGGATACCAAAATGATCCATAATGGGTTGAGTGCAGTGATGTCCTGTGCGGACAGCCACCCCCAATTTGTCAATAATGGCTCCGATATCAGAGGGGTGGATTTTATCGATATTGAAAGAAACGATAGCCGCTTTCCGTGTTGCCTGACCATAAATACGAAGTCCTTCTATGCTTGAAAGACGCTCCTCTGCATAATCCAGCAGTTCCTTCTCGTAGGCGGCAATATTCTCAATCCCAACATTTTCCATATATTCTATCGCAGCCTTCAAACCCATGGCATCGCCCACACTGGGAGTACCCGCCTCAAACTTAAAAGGCAAATCATTGTAGGTAGTTTTGGCAAAAGTCACCTGCTTGATCATCTCTCCTCCGCCTTGGTATGGTTTCATCTTGTTCAACCATTCCTCCTTGCCATACATCACTCCGATACCCATCGGCGCATACATTTTGTGCCCCGAGAAACAGTAAAACTCACAGTCCAAGGCCTGGACATCCACTTTGCAGTGGGAGACCGCCTGCGCCCCATCCAGCAGCACAGGAACGCCTTTTTTGTGGGCTATTTCCACAATTTCCTTTACCGGATTGACCGTTCCCAGAGAATTGGACACATGCGTCACCGCTACAATTTTGGTTTTGGGAGTAATCAGCTGGTCGAGCTGCTCCACACATAACTCACCTTTTTCATTGAAAGGCAACACTTTCAGCACACAACCACGGTCCTCGCACAAAAACTGCCAAGGCACGATATTGGCATGGTGCTCCATCTCACTGATGATGATTTCATCGCCTTCGCGCAAGAAAGAACGCCCGAATGAAGCGGCTACCAAATTCATGGAATCCGTAGCTCCACGGGTGAAAACAATCTCATAGGCATGGCGGGCGTTAATAAAGCGGCGCACCGCCTCACGGGCAGCCTCAAATTCATCGGTAGCCCGCTGGCTCAGATAATGTACCCCACGGTGGATATTGCTGTTGATGGTCTCATAATATGCCTTCAATGTGTCAATCACCACCTGCGGTTTCTGCGTTGTGGCGGCATTGTCAAGATATACCAGCGGCCTGCCATATATCTTCTGATCCAGAATCTTAAAATCCTCTCTATTCATCGTCATCATCCTCTTGGTCATTCACTTCCTCGTAATCCGAGAACTGATTCCTGTCATTCTTGTTCATCAGGGCCTCACGCATCAGCAAACCATAACAAGCAATAATCAGTACGGTGGTGAAGATGCTCATCCAATTCATGGTCATTGCCCCTTTTATCACCAGATTGCACATCACAAACAGCCAAATTTGGGCGATGACATACAAATGAAAACCGAGCTTGTTGATTTTCAGCATCAAAGCGGCACCCACCACTGCCAAGGCATAACCCAAAGATAACAGAAGATACTGCCACGACGGCACTTCCGCCATCTTTTGCATAGCCTCAATCACCTCACTCGGCATTCCCATGTTCTCATACGTCTCTATCAACGACGGCATCATCCCGGAAGTAAAGGAAAACATGAAATATCCCAGGAAGGAAAAGCCCGAGAAGATGAAGGTCAATACAGCCAGCACCACCAGCCAAGGTGAACGCTTAGGTTTATTTTCGTTAAATGGATCCATAATATTGAATTTTATAATAATTTTCGGTTTGATAATCTATTTTGAATCTGTCATCGCCGCGGAGTCCTACCAACCAAACGATTTTATCGGCAGAACACAGGACCTGCACATTTTTTTTTTCCAATAAATTGATTTTCTGATCAATGAAAAAATCACTCAGTTTCTTGCTACCCCGCATGCCAAAGGGACAGAAGCGGTCGCCCTCATGCCAGTGACGCAAAATCAGCGGGAAGACCAGCTTTTTCGCATCCACGTACAAAATATCAGGATTGGGAGTATAATCAGGGACAACACTAATCGGAAACTTCTCCACCGTGAAGCCCAGAGCCTCCAAATCCTCTATCTTTTCAATCTTTTTCTCCTCTTGCAGAGGAGTCACAATAGGACTGACAATCAAGTATTTTCTATCCTTAACCACTTGATAACGGGACGAATAGAAACATTTTCCGGAGGATTTTTCCAATGAATCCAGAATTTGTTCCACCTCAGATGCGTTAAAGCCATCCTCCTTCAATATTTCGAATAAGACCAACGCCGGGTCCTCACACTTGCACAATTTGTCTATCGAAATACGCACCATCTCCCCCTCTTCTACTAGCAACGAGGACTTAACCTCCTTCATTTTCGACTGATAAAATTGATACTGGCGTTTCAGCAAATCAATATTACGTGAAAAAACAGGAATCAACTCAGGATTCAGTTCCTCCAGTTTAGGCATCACAGAAAGCCTGATTTTATTGCGCTGGAAGGCCTCGGAGTCGTTGGAAGCATCCTTTCTATACGCAATGCCCTTTTCGGCGGCAAAATGCCTGATTTGAGCCGAAGAGAAATGCAATAACGGACGGAGCAATGTGGTGGTCTTTTCCGGTATGGCCGTCAGACCCTTCAAACCCGTTCCACGGGTCATATTCAGGAGGAAAGTCTCGGCATTGTCATTGGCATTATGGGCGGTCACCACAAAATCAAAGTCAGCGAAAATTTGCGCAAACCAGTGATAACGAAGTTCCCGTGCCGCCATTTCCAGCGACAAGCCATGCTGTTTCTGGTAGTCCAGCGTGTCAAACTCCCGCTCAAAGTACCTCACACCGTAATTCTTAGCCATTTCGCGCACCAGCAGCATATCCTTATCCGATTCCTCTCCCCGCAGATGGAAATTGCAATGCGCTATGGCAAAGTCAAATCCGCAGTGATGGAAAAGCCATGCCATCACTGAGGAATCAGCACCACCGCTCACCGTCAACAGATATTTTTTCTCCTGCGCAAAGGGAACTAATTGTTCAATATGTTGTCGAAACTGTTCTACCATAATTCGGCTACAAAATTACAAAATATTCGCCGACCTTCATACAAAAAAGGGCAGTTCGTTGCCGACCACCCTTTTTTCAATTTATTAACTCCATTAAAAAAATAATCACGAACCACATTTGGAGTAACCACAGTTGGAGCAGCACAGGCAGCCCTCCTTGTACTCCATGGTATTCTCCTGTCCGCATTTGGGGCAGACAGCGCCTTTGGCTTTTGTGCCGTCGCGGAGGAATTTTTTCAGTGCACGAATCACACCATTTTTCCAGGAATTGATGGATTCCTCACGGAAATTCAAACCGGAAATGATGTTGATGATGCTTTCCATTGGGATCTCATGTCTCAGCAATGCGGAAATCATCTTAGCATAATTCCAGAATTCAGGATTGAACGTACGAGACAAGCCTTTCATCAGCACTTCATAACCGTCTTTATCGTAGTATTGGAAATCGTAGGTTTTTGTGCCATCCTCATGACGATTCTTGATGATGAAACCTGATTCCACCCATTTCGGAATAACAAAGCGGTCACTTTCGGTCTTACCGGTGAAAATCTCGTACGGACGACCGTCACGCAGACCCACGAAAGCAATCCAATCCTCGCAATTGTTCTTGAATCTCACAATTTCTGCGGGCAGAGAGGCGGGACGTTTGTAATTCTTATGATCCTCTGCAGGTTTTTCTTCCTCCTTTTTGGTAATGGTATTCAGCACACCATCGCGAGAACCCTCACGATAAACGGTCATGCCCTTGCAACCCACTTCCCAAGCTTTAACATACAGGCCTGCCACCGTTTCCTCGGTAGTGTCGGCAGGCAAATTCACGGTAACGGAAATGGAGTGATCCACCCATTTCTGCACCATACCCTGCAACTCCACTTTCTTCAGGTAATCAGTATCGGCAGCCATGGATTTGTAGTAAGGAGACTTCTCCACCAAAGCCAAGATAGCATCTTTGTCCATAGCTTCCAACTCTTCTTTGCTAATACCCTGAACCGCGGCCCAGTCGATAAATTTCGGATGGAAGACCATATATTCCTCGAAAAGATCACCCACGGTATCACGCACGGTCTTGCGGCGGTTCATATCGTTGGGATTCACTTTTCTTCTTCTCATATACACCACATTGAAGACCGGCTCAATACCGGAAGTGGTTTGAGTGCAAATACTTACGCTACCTGTGGGGGCGATAGTCAGCAGGGCAATATTTCTACGGCCGTAGCGAATCATATCCTCATACAACTTCTCGTCAGCGGCTTTCAGACGCAGCACAAACGGATTGCGGCTTTCCTTGATACAGCTATACACCGGGAAAGCACCTCTTTCGCGAGCCATGGTAACGGAAGAACGGTAAGCAGCCAAAGCCAATTGTTTGTGCACCTCCGTTGAGAAAGCATTACCGTGGTCGGAACCATATTGGATATTCAGAGCGGCCAGCATATCGCCTTCGGCGGTGATACCCAGACCGGTACGACGACCCTTCAGGGACTGTTTCTTGATTTTGTTCCACAGTTCCAGTTCCACACGTTTGATATCGTCGGTTTCGGGATCTTTCTTGATTTTGTCGATGATTTTCTCGATTTTTTCCAATTCCAGATCGATGATGTCATCCATCAGACGCTGGGCGTATTGCACATGCTGGCGGAACAACGGCATATTGAAGCTGGCCTGTTCAGTGAATGGGTTATCCACGTAGCTGTACAGGTTCATTGCAATCAAACGGCAGCTATCGTAAGGGCACAACGGAATCTCACCACAGGGGTTGGTGGAAACTGTCAGGAAACCTTCATCGGCATAGCAGTCAGGAATAGCCTCTCTGTGAATAGTATCCCAGAACAACACACCCGGTTCTGCGGACTTCCAGGCGTTATGCGTAATCTTCTGCCACAACTTGGAAGCATCTATTTCCTGTCTGAATTTCGGATTGGGAGAATCAATAGGATACTGCTGGACGTAGGGTTTGCCGGTTCTCACGCATTCCATGAACTCATCATCGATACGCACGGACACGTTGGCACCGGTGATTCTTCCCTCAGTCATTTTGGCATCGATAAAGCGTTCCGCGTCGGGATGTTTGATGGAGATAGACAACATCAAAGCGCCACGGCGGCCATCCTGAGCCACTTCACGGGTGGAGTTAGAATATCTTTCCATGAAAGGCACCACGCCGGTAGAGGAAATAGCGCAATTCTGCACCTTGCTGCCGGTAGGGCGAATATGGGACAGGTCATGGCCAACGCCACCACGACGTTTCATCAGCTGTACCTGCTCCTCATCCATTTTCATGATACCGCCATACGAGTCGGAACGGGCATCGTTACCGATAACGAAACAATTGGACAAAGACGAAATTTGGAAATTGTTACCAATACCAGCCATCGGGCTTCCCTGGGGAATAACATATTTGAAATTCTTGAACAAGGAATAAATCAACTCCTCGCTCATCGGATTGGCGTATTTTTTTTCAATACGGGCAAACTCACGAGCCATACGGCGGTGCATCTCGTCGGGATTACGCTCCATCAGCTGGCCTTCGTCGTTTTTAAGCGCATACTTGTCAATCCAAACACCCGCTGCCAGCTCATCGCCATGGAAATATTCCACCACCTCCTGAAAAATATCCTCTTTCTTATACGTTTTAATCGGCTCCTTTTTCACATCCTCCACATTCTTCACCTCTTCTTGCGTACTTCCCATGACCAATTCTTCCAGGTCATCGAACTGCATTTTTTCCAAACCATTCGCACGGCTCTCAATCAGTGCCTGCTGGTTGTCTTTTTTCTGGACATCCACCTCTTCCAAGGACTCCGAAATTTTCAAATTGTCAAATAGTGATAAATCTGTATCCATATAAATGCTTGTATTTTTTCCAAATGAAAGTCTTCCTCGCCTCTTTTTCATAAAACTACACAAAGCCCGTCAATGGCAAATTCAATAACTCATTGATAGATTAGCTATTAGCTTTACAAAAATCTCTCTAAAACTCTTTTGCTAAAATAAAAAAGTTGTAGCGATTAGAATGTTAAAATTCATATTTATTATGAACAAAATGACGTTGATATTTTTTTTCTTTGATTATTAGAGAATTAAGAAAAAGGTGAAATTAATCGTCATTTTTATGCACAAAATGGCACGAAAAAATCAAAAAAATATCAGTGCATATTTCGCTCTTTGAACATCCCGTTTTCATACCCTTGGATACGTGGATTTTCATCGGCCAGCATCAAGCGTTTTTCCGCCCAAAGGCAATACTCCTCATTCATTTCAACGCCAAGATATTTGCGTCCCAATTTTTTGGCCACCACGGAGGTAGTACCAGAACCGAGAAATGGGTCAAAGACCAGACCATCGGGAGGGCATGAGGCCAGAATCAGCTTGGCAACAAGTTTCTCAGGCTTTTGTGTCGGATGGTCGGTATTTTCCGGCATCGACCAATAGGGAACAGTAATGTCGTCCCAGAAATTCGACGGACAAGTAAGACGGAATTTACCCTCCGCTTCTTCTTCCCAGTCTTTTGGCACACCTTTTTCACGATAAGGGGCCAAGACCCTTCTTTTCTGTTTAACTGATTCTAAATCAAAATAATAATTATCCTTATCAATGACTCCGTACCAGATATCCTCCATGCCGTTCTTCCAATTTCTGGAAGCTCCCCTGCCCTTCTCTCGCTGCCAGGTGATGCGGTTCATCACCGTCAGATTCTCCTCCATCACTTGCTGCAGGGCTGAAGTGGATTTCCAGTCTCCGCAAAGATACAAGGAGCCATTGGATTTCAACAATTTACACAACTGAGGAAACCATGAACGCAGGTACTCCAGATACTGACTTTCCGTTGTGGCTTTGAACTGGAAACCATTGAAATTCTTGGACAGATTATAAGGTGGGTCCACGATAATCAGGTCGGCCATTTGTGCCGGAAACTGCGACAACAACGACAAGACATCCCCATGTATCGTTCTGTTAATCAGATTAGTATTTCTCTTAAGCTGATGGTCAGACAACAAACGAGGCCGAAGAGAATTTCTCTCCTCCTCCGTCAGGGTTAAAGTCTTGTTGCGGGGAGCCCTTTCTTTCATAATAAGTGTAAGAAAAGCTATTCGGAAGTGGCAAATTTGTCCACAATCTGTTCAGAGTAGGTTTTGGACACCGGCAGCGGAGCCACCTCTTCGTTATCGAAGTTGATGAACAAGCCTTCCTTCTCTTTGCTGATCATCTTAATCTTCTGCATATTAACGATATACGAACGATGACTACGACAGAAACCTTTGTTATTCAATTTCTCTTCCAGATCCTTCAGGTTGTTACGGAGCATGTAATGGAACAAGTGTCCATTATCCATATAATATATATTAACATAATTATCTGCTGACGCCAAGTAATACACATTCGCCAGCAGGATGGACAATTTCAATCTTCCTTTTTCGTCGCAGAAATTGAACACCTCATCCACATGGGTATAGGGTTTGTTGTCCCAAATCTCCTTTTTGTCAAGCAAACTATTCAGTTTATTATTCTTTTCTTTCAAAGAATAATATAAATAGGACACTAAATAGGGTATAAAAAGGATAGAAGGCACAAAAATCAGCGCTCTTTTGAAAATGTCCTCAAATGAACGGGTATCTTGTAGTGCAAATTTATTAAAAACCGAATAAACGAATACAATAAAGATGATTTCCGACGCAATCCATAACACATATTGCAAGATAGATATCCGATCTCGGCGGCACACTGCCCACAAAATCAAGCGACTTAGCACCAAAATGGAAACACAACCCAAAACGGTGATGGAGGCATAGACCATTTTCATCACATCATCATTGGACTGGTACCAGCTGGTAAGGTCGAAGGGGGTATAAATGGAAACAAATGCGATGGAAAATACCAAAACGAAAAGCAGCATCTGGATGTTGATGCGAAAATTCGCCAAGTAATCAGGTATTTTCTGGTTCATTATACAATATATTTTAAAGGGGTGCAAAGATACAAAAAATTTATTTCACCCCGTATTTTAAAATTTCGCCCCATACAATTTGAATTTCACCCCTCATTTGGAAATTTCACCCCTCAATCAAAAATTTCGCCACATTTACCCCTCAAACACACCATAAAATACAAGCCTGTCATTTTTTTTCATTCTTTTGCATTTTTTATTGGCGTCAACTGACAAGAAAATTATCAACTTAAATCATAAACATGAAAGAAATCAGCAGACTTTTTGATATTTTGAATCGTTATGAGGAAAAATATCCCAAACAGACCGTTGCATTAGGCTGTAAAAGAGACCAAAAATGGGTAACCTTCTCTCCCGCCCAATATAAAGAATTAACCGACAATATCAGTTATGGACTGATGAAGTTGGGCGTTGAACCCGGCGACAAGGTCGGCATCATCGCCAACAACCGTCCCGAATGGAACATGTTGGACATGGGCATCATGCAAATCGGAGCCATCACGGTTCCCGTGTATCCGACTATCAGCGAAAGCGACTACCATTACATCGTCAACCACTCCGACATGAAGGTGGTTTTTGTGGAAGGCGTGGAAGTGATGAACAAAATCAGCAACATCATGGGTGACACTCCGAAGCTGGAGAAAGTCTATACTTTCATCAACCGTGACCGTTTCCCCTATCTGGACCAGCTGATTGAAATGGGCCGTGAGAATGCCAACCCCGAAGAATTGAAACGCCGCAGCGAGGCCGTGAAAGAGGAAGACTGCTGCACCATCATGTACACTTCCGGCACCACCGGCCACCCGAAAGGCGTGATGCTGTCACATCGCAACATTGTGCATCAGTTACTCAACTTGCGCCAAACTCCTGCCAAATGGTCCAACAAGGCCTTCAGTTTTCTGCCCATCTGCCACGCTTACGAGCGTATGCTGGTATTCTTATACCAATATCTGGGCATGTCCGTATATTACGCACAGAATTTAGGCACCATTGCCGAGAACATCAAAGAGGTGAATCCCACCATGATGTCGGCAGTACCCCGTGTGTTGGAGAAATTCTACGACAAAATTTGGAGTTCCAAGTTCAACATGAAACCCCTGGCCCAGAAAATTTTCGTATGGGCTGTCGGAGTGGCCAAACAATACAAGATTCAGGATTATGAACGCTCTGCCTGGTACAATTTCAAGCACAGCATTGCCGACAAGCTGGTTTACAAGAAGATACGTGAAAAAATCGGTGGCAATTTCGACATCGTGGTGTCAGGTGCAGCCAGCATCCAGCCACATTTGGCCTCTTTCTTCTCCGCCATCGGTATGCCTGTTTTCGAGGGTTATGGCAGCACCGAAACATCTCCTGTGATTGCTGTAAGCTGTCGCGACCGTGACGGCCGTGAAGTGGGTACCGTAGGTTTCCCCTTGCCTGGTGTGGAAATTAAATTTGACGAAAACAACGAATTGTTGTGCCGCGGTCACAATGTGATGATGGGCTACTACAAGGATCCCGAACTGACCGCCGAGGTCATTGACAAGGACGGCTGGTATCACACCGGAGACATGGGTCGCCGCAACGAAAAGGGTCAGATTTTCATTACCGGCCGTATCAAGAGCTTGTTCAAAACCTCTTTCGGCAAGTATATCAACCCCGAAGCTTTGGAAGAAAAATTCTGCGAGTCTCCATTCATCGCCAACATGATGGTGGTAGGTGAAAACCAAAAATTCGCCGGTGCGGTCATTGCTCCCGACTTTGAGTTCCTGAAAGGCTGGTGCGAACGCCACGAAATGAAGTTCACCACCCCCGATGACATGGTACACAACCCCGACATCATCAAGCGTTACAACCGCGAAGTACAAAATTACAACAAGAATTTCGGCGATTTCGAGCAAATCAAGAAATTCATCCTTGTACCCGACGAGTGGACAATCAAAAACGAGATTCTCACCCCGACACTGAAAGTGAAGAGACGCTTCGTCCATGAGCGCTACGCCAACAGAATTGACGAAATGTTCAAATAATTAGCAAATTGGTTAATTAGTTAATTAGCAAATGAATAAAATTGCAGGGGTGTGCTGGTGCGAGCCTCTGCAATTTTTTTTATAGGTTTGTTTTTAATTCAGGATTTTTGTGTAACTTTGCCGATTCAAACCAAATAGTTAAAAAAACTGATTATGCGTCCTGATTTCAGTAAAGTAAACTTCAAACAGAAAAAGCAAAACGAGCAGAGTTTTGCCGAATGGGCCAAGGAAAACAACATCGACACCAGCTGGCTGACCACGGAGCAGATTCCCGTCAAGCCAGTATATGGGAAAGAGGACTTGGCAGGCATGGAACACCTCAACTATGCCGCCGGTATCGCCCCTTACCTTCGTGGTCCCTACTCCACCATGTATGTAATGCGCCCATGGACTATCCGTCAATACGCAGGATTCTCCACCGCAGAGGAAAGTAACGCCTTCTATCGCCGTAACATCGCAGCCGGTCAGAAAGGTCTGTCTGTGGCCTTCGACTTGGCCACCCACCGTGGCTACGACGCCGACCACGAACGTGTCATGGGCGATGTGGGCAAGGCTGGTGTGAGTATCTGCTCTGTAGAAGACATGAAGGTTTTGTTCGACCAGATTCCATTGAACAAAATGTCTGTTTCTATGACCATGAACGGTGCTGTTATGCCGATTTTGGCCTTCTACATCGTCGCCGCATTGGAGCAAGGTGCCAAATACGAAGAGTTGCAAGGCACCATCCAGAACGACATTCTGAAGGAATTCATGGTACGTAACACCTATATTTATCCGCCTGAACATTCGATGCGCATTATCGCTGATATTTTCGAGTTTACCTCTCAGAATATGCCGAAATTCAACAGCATCTCCATTTCAGGCTATCACATGCAGGAAGCTGGTGCCACATCCGACATTGAAATGGCATACACCTTGGCCGACGGCTGGGATTACCTGCGTACCGGTGTCAAAGCCGGCTTGGACGTGGACGCTTTCGCACCGCGTCTGTCATTTTTCTGGTGCTCAGGCATGAACCACTTCATGGAAATCGCCAAAATGCGCGCCGCCCGTATGCTGTGGGCTAAAATTGTAAGTACTTTCAACCCGAAGAACCCCAAATCGTTGGCTTTGCGTACGCACACGCAAACCTCTGGCTGGAGCCTCACCGAGCAGGATCCGTTCAACAACGTGGCCCGTACTTGCATTGAAGCCATGGGTGCCGCACTGGGACACACCCAGTCACTGCACACCAACGCTTTGGACGAAGCTATCGCCCTGCCTACCGACTTCTCCGCGCGTATTGCCCGTAACACCCAGATTTATATCCAGGAAGAGACCAATGTTTGCCGTGTGGTTGACCCTTGGGCTGGATCATATTATGTGGAAAGCCTTACCCATGCACTGGCACACCGCGCCTGGGGTCATATCCAGGAAGTGGAAGCCTTGGGTGGTATGGCCAAAGCTATCGAAACCGGTATTCCGAAGATGAGAATCGAGGAAGCCGCTGCCAGAAAGCAGGCCAAAATCGACTCAGGCATCGAATCCATCGTAGGTGTCAACAAGTACCGTTTGGACAAGGAAGACCCGATTGAGACTTTGGAAGTGGACAACACCGCCGTGCGTGAAGCCCAGATCAAGCGTCTGGCCAAGCTGAGAGCCGAACGTAACAACGACGAGGTTCAGGCATGCTTGGAAGCCATTACCCGCTGTGCCGAAACCGGAGAGGGCAATCTGCTGGAATTATCGGTAGATGCCGCCAAAAAACGCGCTTCCCTGGGTGAAATCTCCTACGCTATGGAGAAAGTTTTCGGAAGATACAAAGCAAAAATCAATTTAATTACAGGCGTGTATAGTTCAGAACAAAAAGAAAACACCAGCTTCAAGAAAGCTTGCGAGATGGCCGACGAGTTCGCCAAGAAAGAAGGCCGTCGTCCGCGTATTATGGTTGCCAAAATGGGCCAAGACGGTCACGACCGTGGCGCCAAAGTGGTATCCACCGGTTATGCCGACATCGGCTTCGACGTGGACATGGGACCCTTGTTCCAGACCCCGGAAGAGGCTGCCAAACAAGCCGTTGAGAACGACGTTCACGTATTGGGCGTTTCCTCATTGGCTGCCGGTCACAAGACTTTGGTTCCCCAAGTGATTGAAGAACTGAAGAAATTAGGCCGCGAGGACATCATCGTGGTGGTGGGTGGCGTTATTCCGCCGCAGGACTACGACTTCCTGTACAAGGCCGGTGCCGCTGCCATTTTCGGACCTGGTTCCGTCATCAGCGACTGCGCCATCAAGATTCTTGAAATTCTGATGAACTAAGTGGACATCACACTTTCTCGTGGATTCTGAATCGACAACGACAGCTGATAATAATACCCTAAAATCATGAAACCCATTAGAAATTTAGGACTTGAAAATTCTATTTTCAATCACTTCATTGCAGAAATAAGAAGTGAGGATGCTCAGCTAGACAGTATGCGATTCAGAAGAAATCTGGAACGTATAGGGGAGATTTTTGCTTACGAAATCAGCAAGCAGATGGAATACGAAAAGCGTGAAGTCACCACTCCGCTTGGCATAGCTAATATGAACCTGCTCAAGGAGAAGCCCATTTTAGCCACGATTTTACGTGCCGGGCTTCCCTTCCATCAAGGATTACTCAACTACTTCGACGACTCGGAAAACGCCTTTATTTCGGCTTTCAGGAAGCATTATCGCGACGGTTCCTTCGAAATTCAGGTGGACTACATGTCAGCACCCAACTTGGAAGACCGTACATTAATTATCGCCGACCCAATGTTGGCTACAGGACAATCCATGATGCTGACCTACGAAGAGCTCCTCAACAATGGCAACCCCAGGCACACGCACATTGCTTGCATCATCGCTTCTGCCCAGGGCATCGAATATTTGCAGAAACATTTGTCACCCCGCAAATGTACCATATGGGTGGGTGCTGTGGACGATGAACTGACTGCCAATTCCTTTATCGTGCCCGGTTTGGGAGATGCCGGAGATTTGGCTTACGGCAACAAATTGAACGATTAACTTCCATTTTGCCTCGCATTCAGATAAAGAAACAAGGAGAAAATGCGTTGTCACATTTCAATCAATAAAATTAAAAATACTGAATATCAATCATTTATATTGATTTTAAAAAATTTTTCTGAGAATTATAGTCTAGATTGATTTTTTTTGTATTTTTGCAACTCCAAAAACAGCTGGTGCTGTAGCTCAGTTGGTAGAGCAACGGACTGAAAATCCGTGTGTCACTGGTTCAATTCCCGTCAGCACCACTTTTTCAAACGTGTCAGATATTTGTTTGACACGTTTTTTTTATTTCTCGGGGCTGCGGTGATATGTCAGTTCTGCATTTTTTACAATACCCACACATTTATTTTTTTGTAACTGTTTGTATTTCGGGATTTTTATGTAAATTTGCCGATTGAAAAAAATTTTCATATAGGTGTAACGTTTTAGTGATTTAAAGCGTCATATCAGTGAAAGGAAAACATAAAGTCGAACTCATTAAATTGATAAAACATTAAAAATTAGATAGATATGAAAAAACTGGTTTTATTTGCAATGGCCTTATTTCTTCTATTTGGAGCCTATTCACAGCAAACAAAAAAAGAAATTAAAGTTGATCCGCGTCTCACAGAGATACTAGGTGCCGATAAAGTGAATGATTTAAAGGCAAATAATCCGAAACAGTTGTTGATTGAACAAATCAATTTGAACTATTACTGTATTGTCGCCACGAAAGTGACAGGACCAGAAGGAACCTATATCATGAAAGATGATTTAAGAAATCATCTGAAGGCAGGCAAAAGCTATGATTACCAAAAAATTGTTGAAAACGAATTCATCAATAGATATGATTTTGATTTAGAACAAGATGCTTTAGTTCCTGTTATATACCCCATAGGCAACACCGGATATTACGTTATTGTCAGTTCAAAAGAATGGTTTGACTTACAGAAACGAGCTATTTTGGCAGAATATGGATTTTAATTATCAGAAAAACATAAAATAAAAAATAAAAAGACAATGAAAAAACTTATCACCCTATTAGCCTTGATAATTTGCGCGTTATGGACCACAATTTCCGCGCAGACAGTGGTCACGATGGGCGGCAGCACAACCAACGTGTCAGGATGTAACTTCGTCATCTACGACCACGGCGGACTCCAGGGCAATTATGGCCCCAACCGGAATGACCTGTTGACCATCACATCCAATAGTTCCAGTGCTCACTGTGTTCAAATCAAAATTATATTAACCGATTTTGACGTGCATCCAAGCGACACATTATATGTGTATGATGGCACAACTGACGACGATTCGTTACTGCTTGCCGCCCTCAACAATGACGTTGTGGCCAGTGCCGCCAATGATGTCATTTACACGGCTACCGTCCTGAATCCATCAGGGGCTATCACCCTCAAATTTGTTTCGGATGCGGATAGCATTGGTAGCGGATATGTCATCAACACTTCATGCGTGGCTCCATGCCAACGAGTAGATCTGGAAATCGATCCTGTATTATCATCTCATTATCCCCACTTGGCAGAAGATGGTTTCTATTATGTGGATTTGTGTGAACACGACACTCTTCACATGGTGGTTCACGGTGTTTTCCCAGACAATGACTTCAGTTACCATCAGGATGATATCACCTCCAACTTCATTTGGGACCTTGGAATCGAGACCATAGAAGGAGTTGGCATGAACGTTCTGGATTATTTTTTTGAATCTGGCCGTGGTTATGATATAGCCATCTCTAATGTGGATAGCGCAGGATGCCCCAACTATTCACCTCAAATCTTCAGAATCAGAACCTCAAAGAACCCCATTCGAAGAGTATCCCAACTGCCAGCCATGTGCACAGGAGACGTAATTACCGTTTCCTCCACTTACTCCAACCTGTCTGTTGTCCAAGTGGACTCAGTTTACAGTGAGCAGCTGACCACCTTGAAAGTCACTGACACCGTCTTTATTCCTGACGGAGAAGAATGTGCGGGTATCTGCGCGTATGAGTCCCCTGTCACCTTTACCGCTTTCTCCCCCTCCGCCACTATCCAAAGTGCAGATGACATTCTGTATGTTCGAGTTAAAATGGAACACTCTTTCATTGGGGATATTTACATTTCTCTTACCTGCCCACCAGATCCTACGACCGGCGTGCGCAGAAGTGCGAAGATTCTGCAGAAATACGGTTCAAGTACCACAACCGATTGTTCCGGTTATATTCCCCTTCCTTGGGGATGGCAAACTACCGGATCCAGCGGAGCCGACTTTGGTGTAGTAGGCCCCACTAACAGTAGTTCGAACAGATGCAGTACGATTGAGAATCCCATGGGAACAACATGGAACTATTGCTGGTCGAACAATACCGCCTTGGGATATCAATACGCCAGCGGATTAGGTCTGGTATATGAAAGCACTCACGTAACAAACGGAATTGTTGACTCTTCCAATATGACCAACATGACCAACATTTACCATCCTGACGACTCTTTCTCCTCTCTGATTGGCTGCCCCATGAATGGCACATGGGCAATCACAGTGGTTGACGGTTGGTATGGTGATAATGGATACATCACCGAATGGGAAATGGCTTTGGATCCATCTCTGCTGCCACAAGACTGGTCTTATACAGTACACCCTGACAGCACGTGGGTAGAAGGACCTGGTGCCACCGGAGCATTCATCATCCCCGACAGTAGCGGTCTTATCAATTACACTGTCCACGTAATGGATGAATTCAGATGTATATATGACACTTTACTTGGCATCGAAGTCGTTGAGAGACCTCACCCAGACCTCGGCCCTGACATTGCCATCTGCCATGGTGAACTTTATGAATTAGACTCACATTATGACAACCCCAACAGCAAAGTATATTGGAACACTGGCGAGCATACACCTACCATTTTCTTAACCTCTGCTGGAGACTATGCCGTACGTGTTGCTGTTACCAATGAGGAGGGGTTAACCTGCGTGGGCACAGATACAGTTAATGTATATGTGTCACCTAAACCTATCCCAGAATTTACCGTATCTGACACAGCGGGCTGCGCCCCCCTCTCCATCCACTTCACAAACACCAGTATCATCACCAATGACACTATGGGAATGAGTTTCCGTTGGGTTATTTACGATGAAAACGGAAATATTGTCAGCACCTCCAACAAAATAAATCCAGACCTGCAATTCGACAATGAAGGACTTTATACCGTCAAATTGGTGGTCATTACCGATGAAGGCTGTACAGACTCCATCATCAAATACAATTACCTGACCATCAATTACCAACCCATGGCTGAATTCGACGCTCTGCCAGAGGTATCCTTATGGTCTGAAACCAATGGTTCCATCAACTTCCAAGTACAAGGCGACACCCTGGACTTTGGTGATGACATGGGTTTCTATTGGGACTTTGGCGATGGCAGCATTGACTCCTCCAGCTATGCCCTCGAACACAGCTATAACAGTTGGGGCGATTATGACGTAACCTTGTTCATGTTCACCCCACAGGGATGTAATAGCAGTATCACCCATACGGTTTCCTTGGAGGCGGATCTTATCTTCCCCAATGTCATTACTCCGAATGGAGACGGTGTGAACGATGTGTTTGCTATCGGCAACCTCAACACTTCCATGAATAATTACGATCCTGACAAATATAGGAACAATGAGTTGACCATTTACGACCGTTGGGGCAAACAAGTTTATCATGCTCTCAATTATGATACTTTCAAAGATATGACAGGAGAGAGAGGCGATGGCATTATTGTCGGCGAACAGGTATTCGATGCTTCTAAAGTTAATGATGGCACATATTACTTCACCTTCTACTATAAAGGAAAATTAAAGACTGTCAACTACCATGGCACCCTGCAAATTATCAGAGACCGTTAACAATTAATATTTAAGAGTTTACAATCGATAATTAAGAGTTGAGAGGTTTCCTTCTTAACTCTTTTTTTTACACTATCTTTTTCAAGTGTACTACATTTCAAATTTTTGTGTAACTTTGTAGATTGATTTATACAGTAATATCTCACGGAGACCAGTGAATATCAAAACAAAAAATATGCTTATGAAAAAGTTCCTCTTTTTGTTTGTACTATTCATCTCCTGCTTACCAGTAGTTGTCGCCCAAAATACCATTAACCTTGGGACAAGTTCCTCTATTTCCAACTGTGACATTCTCATTTACGATAATGGAGGTGACAGTGGGGATTATGCTTCTAATCTCGACCAGACCCTGACCATCACTTCTAATGATCCCAACAATGGTTGCGTCATGGTAGAAGTCCAGAATCTGAACATTGATGAAAGCGATACCCTATATTTTTACGACGGAACCGATACCACTGGCATATTGCTGCACAAACTCAACAACGGCAATTATAACCCCACAGTCACCTACCGCTATGCCGCCTCTATCCAGAATACCACAGGGGCGATTACCATCAGATTCAAGACTGACTCTGCCAGTGTGAATGAAGGATTTGAGTTGCACACCAGCTGTATCGCCCCATGCCAGCGTGTGAACATCTACTTAGACTCACTACAATCCACCCATATTCCCCATTTGGATCCCGACGACAATTATTATTATCTGGATGTTTGTCCTTACGAAACCGTCCATTTGGTTGTTCACTGCGACTACCCTGACAATGACTTCAGCTATCACCAGTCTGACGCTACCACCACTTTCCACTGGGATTTCGACATAGAGGAAATTTCGAGTACAGGGGGCAACTCTATCGGCTATTATTTCACCCCTGGTCGCGGCTATGACGTGGCTATCAGTGCCGTGGATGTGAGCCAATGCCCCTCTTTAACGCCCATCACCTTCCGTGTACGCACCTCCAAAAATCCTATCAAAGGAATTGTCGCCCAAGCGCCTGCCTGCACAGGCGACGAGTTACACCTTTCGGTTGGCTACGACAATTTATCCGCCCTGCAGCTAACCCCGGTGGGAAGTGAACAAATCACTTCTTTGGCGGTCGTAGACACGGTTTTCCTTCCGGATGGCATTAGTTGCCCACCTTACGGCTATTACTACCGTTCTTACGTCAATTTCACAGCATTTTCGCCCAATGCAACCATTACCAGCGCCAACGACATCCTGTATGTACGCTTGAAAATAGAGCACTCTGCCATCGAAGATATCCGCATCTCACTGGTATGTCCTAATGGCAGCCGCTGCAAGATCGTTCCCGACTACCAATATGACGGATGGGGCGGTGTCACCCACTATTTCAGAACCAATTTGGGAGTTGCCAACCGCCTACAAGAGGTTGTAAGCTGCAACGCTGCCCAGAACCCCATGGGTATCGCATGGAATTACGTGTGGTCAAACAACAGCACATTGGGCTATCAGTACGCCAGCACCCCCAATAGCTATTGCTACGAGCCAGGAAATGTACACTCCTCCTACAATCCTTACTGGGATGACGGTTCTACCTCTTATAAAATCGACTCCACCGATGTGGCCAATATGACACAAGTGTACCATCCTCTTCAAAGTTTCGCAGGCATGGTAGGCTGTCCGTTGAATGGCAACTGGTACATTGAAATCGAGGATGTGTGGACCAATGACAATGGATATCTTCATGAATGGGAAATGGCCTTGGATCCGTCGCTGCTGCCTCAAAATTGGTCCTACAACGTGGAAGTTGACACCATATTCCTCAGTGGTCCAGGAGCAAATGGCACCTATATCGTACCCAACCAAAGCGGCATCATCCCCTATACGGTAAATGTAATCGATGAATTCGGTTGCCTCTTTGATACCGTTATGCATATCGACATCACCCAGAGTCCACAACCAGACTTGGGAGAAGACCGTTTTATCTGCTTCGGCGACCTGTACCTGCTGACTTCCAACTGGCAGGATAACAACTCCACCTTCTTATGGAACACCGGTGAGCATACTTCCGACATTTACCTCACCTCTGCGGGCGAATATTCCCTGATTGTGTTCAAAACCTCCGAAGACGGCTTGGTATGCAGTGGCGCTGACACTGTATTGATTCAGGTAGCCCCAAAACCGACAGCAGATTTCTCCGCCAGCGACACCAATGGGTGTTCCCCTTTGTCTGTTACCTTTACTGACAGGAGCGTAACCTCAGGGGAAAATTTGCAATATTTCTGGACTTGTTGGAATGAATACGGACAAACAGTCTTCACCTCATCGCAACAGAACCCCAACTATACTTTCGAGCAAGGTGGCACTTACAGCGTACAACTCACGATTACAAGTCCCGAAGGCTGTCAAGACTCCCTCATCAAACCCAACTTAATCAATGTCAATTACCAGCCGGTTGCCGAATTTGAAGCCATTCCTGATATTTCATTATGGTCGGAAACTGACGGAGTCATCATGTTTTACGTCATGGGTGACACTCTGTCTTTCGAGGACGACATGGATATTCTTTGGGATTTTGGCGATGGTACCAGCGAGTCTTCCAGCTACAGCATTGAGCATAGGTATAGCAGTTGGGGTGATTACATTGTCACTCTGTCTTTGTCCTCCTCCGACGGCTGTAGCAGCAGCATTTCCCACACGGTAACACTTGAAGCGGATCTAGTCTTCCCGAACGTCATCACTCCCAATGGCGATGGAGTGAACGATGTGTTCGCTATCGGCAATCTCAACACCTCCATGAACGCGTACGACCCCGACAAATATAGAAATAACGAGCTATTCATCTATGACCGTTGGGGCAAGCAAGTCTATCATGCAACAAACTACGACACTTTCAAAGATATGACGGGAGAAAGAGGCGACGGGATAATCGTTGGCGAGCAAGTATTTGACGCGTTAAAGGTCACTGACGGAACCTACTTCTTTACCTTTTATTACAAAGGAAAATTGAAGACCGTGAATTATCATGGGACGCTGCAAGTGATTAGGGAGAGGTGAGTTACGGAGTTACGGGGTTACGTGATTAGAGGGTTACAAGGTGAGAGGGTGAGAGAGTGAGAGGATTACATGGTTAGAAGGTTTAGTGGAGTATTTTAAATGATTAAAATTCAAATAAATATGAAAAAGATATTGTTTCTTATGGCTGTTGCGGCGATAGCATGTTGCGCCTGCAACAAATCGTGTACTTGTTCCATTTCCAGTTCTAATGTAGACCAAGAAATTGAAATCGCATACAACGACGACTGCGGTAATTATTCCAACGACAACCGTTCTTGCAGATAAAAGTTCCTCTTTTTACTCGGAGAGATGCTCTAACAAAAGTTTTTCATCGACACCACGATAATCCATGCCTTTGACAACATTCCCATCGTGAGTGAGAATAAAGGTGGGAAACTTGCCGTAAACCACATCAATAGCCACAAAAGGATTAATGTGGTGCCAACGGTATTTTTCGCATTTGGTTTCCTCTATAAAGTTTTGGATATGAACAGAATCTCCCCAAATCAACATTTGGAATTTGGTGGAGTCAAGGAATTGTTGTTCCATCATCAAGGCCATTCTCTTGGCGCTCATCTTGCAATATTTGCAGCCTGAGGCATATACAGCCAACACATAATTCCCCTCATGGATGTCCAAATCCGCCATCGTGCTGTCCGCCAGAAGCGTAGTGAATGCTTGTTCGTTAATCTCTTCCACAGGGGACACAAACTTATTGTAGACCGCATCCATCGGGAAAACACAGAACGGCACCACAAATGACACCAAACATGCGGCAGCGATCGCCCATTTCTTCCCCTTAAACTGGTAATCCTCCTCTTTGCGGATAAAGAGCATCAGAATCATGGTAACCACATTTTTGATGATGGATTTGGCAGGATCGACCTGAACAATGTCGCCAAAACAATGGCAATTGGTGTCATTCCTGAAAATAGCCACATAAATCAGGAAAAGAGTGAATCCCACCAGCATCAGCATGGTTAACCACCAGGCATATTTGTACATCAGTTTAGCCATCAAGCAGATACCCAATAGCATTTCGGCCATAATTACCAGACGCGCCACCACCGTTGAGAGCAGGAAACTGAAAATATTGAAGCTATAAATGTAAGCCTCAAATTCATCCAACGTCAACAATTTCATGATAGCCGTTGTAATAAACAAAGCACCTATCAGGAGTCGAATTATCAACAAAATAATATCTTTCGATTTCATATTCAATAAGTTAATTAATTCCTTTGGGGATGGCCCCGATTAATTTTTTAGTATATTCTGTTTGCGGATGGGCATACACCTCATCCGCGTCATTCAATTCCACAATGCTGCCGTTCTGCATCACCGCCATCCTGTCGGACATAAACTTCACCACCGACAGATCGTGGGAAATGAAGATATAAGTCAGATGGTATTCCTGCTTCAACTCATTGAGCAGGTTCAGCACCTGGGCCTGCACCGACACATCCAGTGCGGAAACCGACTCATCGCAGATGATGAAGCGAGGATTCACTGCCAAGGCACGGGCAATGCTGATACGCTGCCGCTGACCGCCGGAGAATTCGTGCGGATAGCGGTAGAAATGAGACTCGTCCAAACTTACACGCTCCAGCAACTCTATTGCCCGTTTTTTTCGCTCTTTGTCGTTGGCATACAAACAATGCACCTGCATCGGCTCCATAATGGCTGAACCAATAGTAATTCGCTGATTCAAAGATGAATAAGGATCTTGCAATATGATTTGGAGGTCCTTGCGGCGTTTCATCATCTCCCGACCCGACAAATTCAGCAGATTCTCACCCTTATAGGTTACGATTCCCGAGCTAGGTTCAATCAGCCGGATCATTGACCTGCCCAAAGTGGTTTTGCCGCAGCCCGACTCGCCCACTAAACCCAAAGTTTCCCCTTCAAACACCTCTAAATTAATATCTTGCACTGCATGAACAAACTCCTGCTTCTCAAACAACTTCCGCTTGCGAATGGGATAAGTTTTGAACAAGTGCTCAATGCTAATCAGAGGTTTCTCAGCATATAACTGCTGATGAAAAATCTGCCGTTCTTGAGGAGAAACAATCTCCTTAGGCACCACCTTATGCTCTTCCGCACAGCGCATGTAATCATCCACGGTGGATAATTTCTTCAAACGCACATCCAAAGGCGGACGGCAAGCCAAAAGGCCTTGTGTATAAGGATGTTTCGGATATCTGAAGATTTCTTGTATCGGTCCTGCCTCTACAATCTGACCCTTATAAAGCACCACTACTTTTTCGGCGATTTCTGCTACCACCCCCAAATCATGAGTGATAAAAATCACGCTCATGCCGTGTTTTTGCTGCAGACTGCGTATCAGTTCCAGAATATTTTTCTGTACGGTCACGTCCAGAGCGGTGGTAGGCTCATCCGCAATCAGAATGTCGGGATGGCAACTCATGGCCATGGCAATCATCACACGTTGTTTCTGTCCACCTGACAATTCATGAGGATAGGAGTCGAAGATTTTTTCCGGACGGGGAAGCATCACCTCCTTAAAAAGCGTAATCACCTGCTCACGCGCCTCTTTTTCGCTGATGTTGTTATGCAGCAAAATTGCCTCTGTCACCTGGTCGCCGCACTTGATGACCGGATTGAGGGAGGTCATCGGCTCTTGGAAAATCATGGCAATACGGGCACCCCGGATACTACGCATCTGGGGTTCAGAAGCATCCAAAATACTGATTTCTTGATCCTTATCATGGAAAATAATACTTCCCGAAGTGAATTTGGCTATTTTCCGGTTCAGCAACTGCATCACCGACAAGGCCGTCACCGACTTGCCAGAACCTGACTCGCCCACGATACCGACCGTCTCCCCTTTTCCCAATGAAAAAGTTACGTGATGCAGAATCTGTTTCCATTCCTCATCGCGTTTCAATTCCAGAGAAAAATCATTGACCGTCAGAATATCCATGATAATCACAAAATGAGGGGCAAAAATACAAAAATTTTTGTAGCTTTGCACGCTTAAACTGACACGATGAAAAAAATTGGGCAAATCATGGTTTTATTCCTGCTTTTGATAGCGGCAGTGCCTTTATATGCCCAGTTTTACAACGGTTCAAAGCTAAGTTTCGGAAAGAACCGGGTACAGCACCAGAAATTCAATTGGGAATACTTCCGGGACACACAATTCGATGTTTACTTTTACCCCACCGGTAAAAATCTGGCTGAATACACGCTATATAAGGCACCACAATTCATCAGTGAGATTGAAAAAATGCTCAATTTTACCTCGGAAAAGAAAATCCAATTCATCGTCTATAATACGCAAGCGGATTTCCGGGAGTCGAATTTTGCTTACGATGACGAGGATTTCTACAACCAAGGCGGTATCACCAACATTTACGGCACTAAAGTCTATTTGTATTTCGACGGTAGCCATGCCCATTTCGACAAGATGTTGAAAGCAGGCATCATGAACATTTATGCCCACCTGCTGGTGGAAGGTAGCACCACCGCTTCCAACATGAAATCGAGTTACACAGGATCCATGCCCAGCTGGTACTATAACGGTCTATCTTCCTATATTGGTCGCAACTGGGACAGCGACATCGACGCCCACGTCAAAGACGGCATCTTGAGCCAACGCTATGCCGATTTTGACGAGCTCTCGCCCATGGATGCCACCTACGCCGGACATTCCTTTTGGAAGTACATTGTAGATGAATACGGTGAGAAAGCCATTCCCAATATTCTGCATGTCACCCGCTCCTCAGGCAGCTACGAACGAGGTTTTTACCTCGTCACCGGTTTGGACTATCAGCATCTGTTAGTCAACTGGTTCCGCTACTACTACATTCTATACGCCAAAGACCGTGAGAGAACCATGCCTGAAGGGAAAGGCGTTTTGAAACGTCCCCACAAACTGCAAGACTATAACCAATTCTGTTTTTCACCAGATGGGGAAAGTTATGCTTATGTCACCAATGAAGCGGGACAGGTGAAAATCTGGTTGAAAACCCCTGAGAAAAAAAAGCCCATGGTCATCTACCGGAAGTATAAAAAAACAGAAGACAATCCGGATTTCAGCTATCCGTCGTTATGCTGGCACCCCAACGGCAAGATTCTCGCTTTCACCATGGAGGTCAAAGGTCGCTGCTACTATTATCCCTTCGATATTGAAAAACGCAAATTAGGCAAAAGAATTCTGGTAGACGTGGAGAAAATCACCGACTTCTCCTTTGACCCCGACGGCATGTTCCTGCTATTCTCCGGATTCAAAAATGGCCAATCAGACATATTCATTTTCAGTCTGTTAGCCAAATCCTATCAAAACATCACCAATGACTTTTACGACGATTGCTTCCCTATTTTCCTCAATAAAAAACAAATCGTCTTCTCCTCCAACCGGCCGGTAGATTCTATCAAAATCAAGGATCCCTTCTACCTAGCCAAACCGGTTGACGGCTACAATCTGTTTCTGTATCGTTACGGACAAAAGGATGAAAAGCTCTTGCAAATCACCCATTCCAACCATGTGAACAATATTCAGGCACAGGCGATAAGTCCACGGGAAGTGCTGTTTTTGAGCGACAAGAATGGCATTTATAATCAGCAATTGGCCCGGTTGGACAGCAGCATCAGCAAAATTGACACTATCATCCATTACGGCTATTTCGCCCGTCTGTCATACCTCAGCGACAATTATTACAGCATTTTTGAACAAAGTTATAATCCCTCATCAGGACAAAGCGGAAGCATCATCCTGTATGACAAAGTCAAACGAATCTATATCACTCCGTTGGGATCACCATTGCAGCAGCAGGAACTCAGTGCCTCAAGTATTCTGGCTCAGATGATGAAAAGCCAACGGATCAAAGACAGTCTTGCCAACATCAAAGCGGAAAAGAAAAAAGAGAGCGTGACGAAACACGGTTTTTACCAATTCAGGAAAAGTGATTTGGTCAAAAAAAATGTGACGGTGGAAGACAGTGTAAGCAACACTGGCATAAAAAAAGGCGTCCAGGAGGATGTGCTCACCAAAGGCTTTGAATATATACATCCGATTTCCAAGAATTATTACACACAATATACTGTAAACAAACTGGTTACACAAGCTGACTATGGTTTCTTGAATACCACCTACCAGCAATTCACCAGCAGTACCAATCCCATTTACCTCAACACCGGAATCAACGCCCTGTTCATGGTAGGTATCCACGACCTATTCGAAAACCATCGTATTACAGGCGGTTTCAGGCTTGGTTTGGACATGCAGAGCAACGAATTCATGATCAGCTACGAAAACCTCTCTCGGAGGGTAGATCACCAAATTGTTTTTTACAGACAAGCCATCAGCTCAAACAATAGCTACTATGTATACCGACAGCGGGCTAACAGCTTATTTTACATTATCAAACTTCCTTTTGACAAATTCAACAGCATCCGCTTCACCCTCACCGGAAGACTGGAAACCAGCATTTTAGGCAGCACAAACGACGTCTCCCTCAAAGCGACCAACGAATGGCATGTTTGGGCAGGTGCCAAGATAGAATATGTATTCGACTCCTCCAAAGAATTGTATACAAATCTATGGAAAGGCACCAAAATCAAGCTGTTTGCCGAATACCAGCAGCGTGTGGAAAAGGAAACGAAAAACCTCTTTGTCATTGGCTTCGACATCCGCAAATCGGTGAAAGTCTATAAGAACATGACCTGGGCCACACGATTGGCGGCCAGCACCAATTTCGGACAATCGCGCCTGGTATATTACATGGGAGGTGTGGACAATTGGATCGGCGCCAAATTCAACAGCGACATCTGGGTGGATGTTAGCAAGGACTATGCTTATCAGACTTTGGCTACCAACATGCACGGTTTCGAACAGAACATCCGCAACGGCACCTCATTTATCGTGCTGAACACGGAATTGCGCATTCCGTTCATCCAGCTTATCGTGGGGCACAAAGTGCGCTTCAACTTCTTCAACTCCATGCAGTTGCTTTTGTTCGGTGACTTCGGCACCGCCTGGACGGGCCTCACACCCTATTCAGAAGACAACTGTCTATACACCCGCTATGTCATCAACGGACCCATCACCGCCAAGATCACACGGCAGGTGGAACCATTTGTGGGTAGTTTTGGCTTGGGTTTAAGGGTCAGTGTCTTCGGTTACTTCCTGCGCTTCGACTACGCATGGGGCGTCGAAGACTACAAAATTTACAATCCCAAGGGTATGTTTAACTTCTCCATTGGATTGGATTTCTAAAAGTTACAATATCGTCTTCAAATCCTTCACAAACAACATAACATCCTCCTCGGTGGTGTCCCAGGAGGTGACCAAGCGGATTTCGTGGGTATTTTCGTCCCAAACGTAAAAGAAGTGCTTTTGCAGTAGTTTGTCAGCCAGACCAGGTTCCATTTTCAGGAGCAAAATATTGGCATCGGGAGACTGGGTGAACTCAAAGCCCAGATTCAGCAGCTCGCGGTGCAACATGCGGGCCATCTCGTTGGCATGGGCGGCGTTTTTGTACAGCAGGTCGTCCCGCAGATAAGCGGAAAACTGTGCCGACACATAGCGCATCTTCGAGTACAACTGGGTGGACTGCTTACGCAGATATTTGATATTCTCCGCCAATTCAGGACGGAAAGCAATGACAGACTCAGCCATCATACAGCCGTTTTTGGTACCACCGAAACTCAGGATGTCTACGCCACAATCCACCGTCACCTCTTTGAGCGTTTTGCCCAAAGCCACACAGGCATTGGCAATGCGGGCGCCATCCATCAGCAAATACATATTGTATTGATGCACAAAATCAGCCAAGCTTTTGATTTCCTGCAAGGTATAAACCGTACCCAACTCACTGCACTGCGAAATATACACCATTTTGGGTTGGGAGTGGTGCTCAAAACCGAAACCATGAAGCAAAGGTTTGATCAGTTCAGGGGTCAGCTTGCCATTGGGCGTGTCCACCTCTTTCACGGCTGCACCACTCAGGAAGCCAGGGGCTCCGCACTCATCCACCGCGATATGCGCTGTGCGTGCCGCTATCACCGCATGAAAGGGCTGACAACAAGCTCTGATAGCCGTCACGTTGGCTCCTGTGCCATTGAACACAAAATACGGCTCGGCAATTTCGCCAAAACAGGCTTTGAGGTCTTTCACCGCTTGTGAGGTCCATGGATCATCACCATAGGCCAAAGCGTGATTGTTATTCGCTTTCATCAAAGCCTCCATAATTTGAGGATGAACTCCCGAATTATTGTCGCTGCCAAAACTTCTCATAATATATTATTTTATTGATAATCAAAGTATTAAAATACATCATTTCTAAAAGGACAATGAATTTGCAAATGTACACAGAATTCATGGATTTCTATATGGGTTGGTGAAATTTTCCAGCGAATACAGGGCATGCCTCGTCTCTACAAAACACAGGGAAAATAATCCCCTGGCCTATTCATGCCATTGAAAGAATTTTTTATACCTTTGCAGGTTCAAAAAAATACACCACATGATTATCGCCCTCCTCATTATTGCCTTACTGTTCATTTTGCCCGATTTGTACATTTCCTTTGCCTTGATGCGAGGCGCGGCATGGTGGGCGCATCTGCTTTTATGGACCCCTTCCATTGTGGCGTTTGTGATACTGTTCTCAGTCAGATTCAGCGGTTTGGGAGCTGTGAAAATGCAATTGTTTATAGGTCTGTTGCTCTGTATCGCCCTACCCCAATTGCTTTTCTCCATTTTTTCCATACTGGGCAAGCTTATCGGTCTGGCATGGCACCCTGCCGCCAATATCGGCAACGGAACAGGTCTCTGTTTGGCCTCTGTTTTGGCATTGACCATGCTTTATGGGGTAATATTTGGATGGAAAAGTCTGACCGTCAAACAAGTGGAGTTAAGTTTTCCTTCCCTTCCCGACGAATTTGACGGATACAAAATCGTGCATCTCTCCGACCTTCACGTTGGCACCCATGGCCAACATACCGCTTTTCTGGAAAAGTTGGTGCAGCGTGTGAATGAACAGCAGGCCGACCTGATCGTATTCACTGGCGACCTTGTCAATACCTCAGCGGATGAAATCAAACCCTTTGAGCAAGTACTGTCACAATTGCAGGCTCCTGACGGAATTATATCGGTGCTCGGCAATCACGACTATTGCCTTTACGGCATGGGAGAACGTCCCGCTGACCCGCGAGACGGAGCCAAGCAACTGATTCAGGATGAACGTCATATAGGCTGGAATCTGTTACTCAACGAGCATCGCCTCATTCAACGAAACGGAGCACAAATTGCCATTGTCGGGGTGGAGAACACTGGCAAGCCGCCCTTTCCCGAAATCGGTGACCTCAAAGCCGCCATGGCAGGGGTGCCGGACAGTGTTTTCACGATTTTGCTTTCGCACGACCCCTCGCACTGGCGCATGGAAGTGCTGCCCAACACCCATATTCCTCTCACACTGTCGGGTCACACCCACGCCGCACAAGTCAAGATCGGCCGGTGGTCACCCTCACAGTGGCTATACTCCGAATGGAGCGGACTATACACCGAAGGAGACCAGCATCTTTTCGTCAGCGAAGGCGCTGGCGGGACCGTTCCGTTCCGCTTGGGCACACGGCCTGAGATAGTTGTCTTCACGCTAAAAAAATCAAAATGATGAGAAAAATAATTCTGTTCTTCGCTACCCTGATGTGCCTGAGTCTTTTCTCCTGCCAAAGCCATTTTGACAAGCAGGCTATTGAAGCTTCGATAGAGGAGCAGTATGCCGCATATCCCGAGATGCACCTGCAGGATTTCTACAAAAACTTTTTCCAAGACCGCTTCGGACCGGGTCACCTCATCAGCGATCGGGAAGCCGCTTTGGCAGCCATCACAGCGGAGTTGGCCCATGCCGACACCATCGGATGCCAAACAACGGAACTCTGCGGGTGGCGACATAACTATATGAGGGTAAGCCTTTCCGCCGTTCGTGACAGCCTGATTTCCGCAGCTCAACTGACCGATGCCCTGATGGCCAGCGCAAAACCTGTCAGTGATGAGGACATACGCCAATGGGAAAAAGAATGGACGCTTATTCTTTCCATCATTGAACAAAAACATCCCGACCTGCCCGATTTTGACCAAGAGAAGCAAAACATCCAGCAGGCCTTAGCCTCCGGACAATATGTTTTTCATCACAGCGATGCCTTCAACAGGGCCTACCATCCCCATTACCGCTTAATCAGCGTGGAACAGTATAAAACATTAGAAATCGATCAAAAACAGAAATAATATGAGCAATATCAAAACCAAGATCAAGGACTTGATCCAGAATCTGAAGCAGGTGTTTTTGCGCTTCCCTCTGGCCTGTTTCTTCGCCCTCGCTTTAACCGTAATGGTTTCCTATTACATTTTAGAGGGTGCCATTTTGGAACATGAGCATCTGTTTTATTCCACAATCATCGGTTGTGGTATCGGCATTCTGCTGGCTTTCTCCGCCGATCTCTTCTGCCACCTCCGTCAACTTAAGCTCTCGCAACGAATATGGTGCAATGTCGCCGTAGTACTCGCGACGGCAATCAGCATCGGGGTAATTCATGCCAATTTCGACAGCATGTCTGATTCTTATTATATTTTTACCCTCATATTCGCCGCCCTATTGATTTTGTTAGTATGGCCCATGTTGGGCAAACGCGATGTTGAAATTACCTGGAATTACCATTTCCGTCTCTTGTTTGGCATTGCCGTAGCATACATCATGGCATTCATCATTATTCTCGGAATTGTAGCAATCCTTACCTCCGTAGCTTTTCTATTCAACGTAGATATAGACGATACCCTTTACATCGCTATCACCATCATCTGTGCATTCCTCTTCCCTTGCTGCATCATGGCACTCATGCCCATCAACCAGGAAGCATACGACAAACCATTGGCATACAACAAGTTCATGAAAGTATTGGTGCTTTACATCCTCCTTCCATTGGTATGTTTGGAAGCTCTTGTCCTCTATATTTACGCCATAAAAATATTGTTTGCCTGGGAACTGCCGGAAGGAGGTGTCGCCTATTGGGTTTTCTCTTACGCCATCGCCGCATCCATCGTCTGGTATTTGCTGATGCCTGTTTTCCGTTCCGAACAGCCTTCCAAACTGAAATTCCTTGATCGGGGTTTCTTCATCTCGCTGATTCCGCTTTTAGTGCTCTTGTTCGTGGGCTTGTTCCGCCGCATCCACGACTATGGTTTCACCACCAACCGTTACATTGTGCTGGTTATTGCCTGCTGGTTCCTTATCATTGCTCTGGTGATGATTTTCAGAAAATCGAGGAATGTTACTCCACTGTTATGCTCCTTAATTATAATTTCCTTACTGGCCTTAGTCGGCCCATGGAGCATGTTCT
>Ga0265298_10000559_pt1 | contig 55054 bp, 36 predicted proteins | sample AusTroGonzalo_MG_3_FD_193486 | JGI IMG/M metagenome (GOLD analysis project Ga0265298, IMG submission 193486) | Bovine rumen microbial communities from tropical cattle in Woodstock, Queensland, Australia - Gonzalo_01 | ecosystem: Host-associated > Mammals > Digestive system > Stomach > Rumen ... | reverse complement strand
TCATGAGCGAACCCGTCGCGACGCCCGGCATCGGCATTATGTTGATTCCGCACATGACATACTTGTCGCGCGTGTAGACCGTGCGCGGCCCGAGCTCGCGCGTGATGTCGCCCAAGGACCCGATCTGCACCATCGCGCCGTTTTCGCCGCGGACGTAGAGCCGCGAGACTGCCTCTGGAGTCGCCCTTCCCTCCCAGTCGGCCTGCACCGTCACGCGGTTCACCTGCGTGCCGAGGTTGACGTCGTTGACATAGCGCGAGCCAAGGTAGTTCTGCAATGTCGCGTAGACCGTTGCGACAGGCACCTTGAACATCTCCGCCTTCGTGCGGTCGAGGTTGAACCTAAGATGCGGCGTAACGGCGTTGTAGCCCGCAAACGCGGCGAGGATGCCGGGGAAGCGCGTCTTGTCGTTGAGCGACCGCAGGAGCTTGTTCTTCACCTCGTCGACGCGCATCGGATCGGCAGTTCCCTTGTCCTGTATCTGGACCGTGATGCCGTTAGCAAGGCCGAGGCCTGGAATCGCCGGCGGCATGAAGACCTTCCAGTTCGGCTCGGGGATCTCGCCAAGCTTCTGCTGGATGCGCTGCACCATCGCCGCGGCGGACTGGTCGCGGCGCTTGCGCTTCGACCAGTCCTTGAGGTCCGCGACGACCATCGCCTGGTTCTCGCCGCGGCCGCCCATCATGGAGAAGCCGGTGATGGTGAGGACGCTCTTGATCTCCTCCATCTTGAGAAGCGTCTCCACGGCGCGGAGCGATACGTCGCGCGTGCGGTCGCGCGTCGATCCCTCCGGCATGTCCATCGAGATGAAGACGACGCACTGGTCCTCGTCGGGGAGGAACGACGTCTGCGTCGAGCGGAACATCTGAAGCGTAATGAGAATGACGAGGACGAGGAGCGCAAGCACGAGGAAAATCCTGTTCGAAAGCCACTTCGCAAGTCGGACGAAGAAACCCTTGAACGAGTTGACGGCCCAGTTGAACCAGGCGAGAGGCCCGTGCTTGTAGGGGCGTGACTCGTGTAGGAGAAGCGAGCAGAGCGCCGGCGCGAGCGTAAGCGCGCACAAAGTTGAAAAGCACACGGCCGCCGAGAGCGTCACCGAGAACTGCTGGTAGATGCGGCCCGTGATGCCCGACATGAAGCCGACGGGGACGAAGATGCCGAGCAGCACGAGGGTGGTCGCGATGACCGCGCTTGTCACGTCGCTCATCGCCTGGATCGCCGCCTCCTTGGAATTGAGGCCCCTCGTCTCGATGAGGAACTGGACTCGCTCGACGACGACGATGCAGTCGTCAACTACGACGCCGATTGCAAGAACGAGGCCAAACAGGGTCAAGATGTTTATCGAGTAGCCGAGCGCCGCCATCAGGATGAAAGTCGAGGAAAGCGACACGGGGATCGTAAGGCACGGAATCAAGGTCGCGCGCCAGTCCTGGAGGAAGAGGTAGCAGACGATCACAACGAGCATGAACGTTATGCCGAGCGTGAACACGATCTCCCTCACGCAGCTCGAGACATACTCCGTAGCATCGTAGGGGATCACCCAGTCGAGGTCGTCCGGGAACGACTCCTTGAGACGCGCCATCTCCTTCCTGATTGCCGTCATCGTCGCTATCGCGTTCGCGCCGGGCTTCTGCTGGAGCGCTATCGACACGGCGTTGCCGCCGTCAAGCTGGCCGGTGAACATGTAGTTCTGCTCGCCGATCTCGGTGCGCGCGATGTCCTTCAAGCGCACGACACCGCCGTTCGAGTCGCGGCGGACGACGATCTCGTCGAACTCCTTCGGCGACATGAGGCGGCCTTTTGCGAGAAGCGAGAGCGTGTGCGCCGCGTGGTCGCCCGAGGGCGACGAGCCGACGGAGCCAAGCGACGCCTGGACGTTCTGCTTCGAGACGGCAGCTATCACTTCCTCGGTGTTCATCCCCTGCGCCGCCATTCGCGCGGGGTCGAGCCACACGCGCATCGAGAGCTTCGGCCCGTAGATCGTCGCGTCGCCCACACCCGGAACGCGCAGGAGGACCGGCTGGATGTTCGCGTAGCAGTAGTCGGAGATCTGAAGGCGGGACATCGTGCCCTTCGGGGACTGGACGGCGATGAAGCCGAGCATGTCCTCGGACTGCGCGCGTATTCGTCCGCCGAGCTGCTTCACCTCGCTCGGAAGCTTCGCCTCGGCCTGCGAAACGCGGTTCTGAACCTTCACCATGTCCATGTCGCGGTCAGATTCGACCTCGAACGTGACGGTGAGCGAGTACTGGCCGTCGTCGCTACACTGGCCGGTCATGTAGAGCATGTCGTCGACGCCGTTCACCTCGTCCTCGATCGGCATCGCGACGGTGTTCAGGACCTCCTTCGCGTTCGCGCCGGGGTAGGTGTAGCTCACTTGTATCGACGGCGGCGTGATGCGCGGATACTGCGAGACGGGGAGCTTGAAGATCGCCATCCCGCCCGCCATCGAGAGGACGATCGCGATGACCATCGCGAACCTGGGCCTTTCGACGAACGTTCGCGAAAGCGGCTTCAGCGCGTCAATCGATTTTCTCAGCGAAAGCTTCATCCCGCCTCCTTATTCCTCGATCGGCGACTTGTGGTTGGGGTTGATGTCGTCGTTCGAGGTCGGATCCACGAACGCGACCTTGACACCGGGTCCGAGCGGCTTCGCCGTTCCCGAAAGGACGACGCGCTCGCCCGCCTCGAGCCCGCTCACTATCGGCGTCCATCCCTCGAACGCCTCCTTCGTCTCGACAGGCCGCTGCTCCACGGTCATGTCGTCCTTGACGATCCAAACGCCCCTGTTGCCACCGGGAAGGTCGACGAGGCACTGCTGGGGGACCGACGGATAGCTCGGCGGCGTCTCGTAGTCGGTCAGAAGCGTAACGTAGCTGTTGGGAATGAGTAGTCGCTCGGGGTTTGGAAACGAGAGGCGCATCATGATTGACGCCGTCTCGCGCGACATCTGGTTGTCGTCGAAATCCCACTTGCCCTCCTGGTCGTATTCGCTGCCGTCGGGGAGAATGAGGCGCATGCGGAACGCGCGGTCGGAGCCCTTCCTCTGGGACTGGCGCCACGCGATGTAGGCGCGGTCGGTCAGCGGGAAGCTCACGCGGATCGGGTCGATCTGGACGATCTTCGCGAGCGCGCCCTTCGAGGACGACACATAGTCGCCGACGTGCGCGGACGACTTTCCGATCTGGCCCGCGATCGGCGCGACGACCGTTGTCTTCTTGAGATCGTATTCCGCGACGACGAGGTTCGCCTTCGCCTGCAGGACGGTGGCCTTCGCCTTTTCCGAAGCGGCCTCGGCGTTGTCGCGCTCGAGCTGCGTGATGCCACGCTCGTCGGCCTTCTGCATACGCTCGTAGTAGCGCTCGGCGCGGCGGGCTTCGGCCTCGGCCGCAGCGAGGTCGGCCTTGCGCTGGTTGGCGACGGCCTGGTAGCGTTCATCGTCGATCACGTAAAGAAGCTGCCCCGCCTTGACGACGTCGCCTTCCTTGAACTTGATCTCCTTGACGTAACCGTCGATCTGCGGCAGAAGGTCGACTTCCTGCACCGCCTCGGCGTGGGCGACGAACCTCTCTGGAAGGTTGTAGACGCGCATCTCGGCGTTCGTGACGGCGACGGTCAGCTGCGATGCGGCGGCGGCAGCGGCAGCGGCCGCCTTGGCTGCCGCATCGTTGCCCGCCGACTTCGGCCACATGTCCTTCCCTATCCAGCCGCCCGCGACGCATACCGCCGCGAGGACTATAGTCCCTATTATGCTACCGACCGTTGATTCCTTTTCAGCCATTGCTTGACTCCTTTATTCGTATGCGGTTCCAGATTGCCTCGTATGCGTGCCTCAGCGTCTGCTCGAGGTCGAGCGTGAGGAAATGGTCTATCCGGGCCTGCACAAGCCCGTCCCAGATTGCAATCGCGACTACCGCGACTTCATGGGCGTTGACCGTCGATCGTGCCCTGCCCGCCTTGATGTCTGCGGCGACGGCATTCCTGAACGCGGCCATCGGCCCGGAATCGGCGTCCGCGAGAAGGCCTTCGCGCACCTTCGCCATGGAATCGTCCGACCACTTGATCTGGCACTTCATCAAACGGAAGAACGCCGCGCCCTTCGGGTCTTCCGACATCTGGACGGCGTTTCTCACCATCATGTCGGCAACTTTCGGGAACGTGAGCTCGCCGTGGGGCATAAGCTCCTCGAGCTGGCGACGGAACTTCACGAGCGCTTCTTCGACAAGCTCGACCAAAAGCCGCTCCTTCGACTCGAAATGCCAGTACACAGCGCCCTTCGTCATCTTGAGCCGGGCGGCGATGTCGTTGAACGTCGTCTTCTCGTAGCCCTTCTTGACAAAGAGCGAAAGAGCGCTCGCAAGAATCTTCCTGCGCGTCTTCTCGGCGTCCTCTTTCCTTCTCCTGGCCATGATGGACACATATTATACATACCTACGGGTATGTATGTCAAGTAGGAGCCAGCGGAAAAATTTATCAGCAGCTTATCGCGTCGCCTGCGACGCCGAAGCAGTTGCGCGGCACCACCTTGATCTTATAGTCGCCCTTCGACTCGAGAATGTCGGCATCGACCTGGAAGACCGTCGGCGCGTTGGCCTCTTTGCTGCCAGCGGACCTATGGAAGCCTGCGGCGAACACGAACTTCTTGTCCGTTCCACCATCTTTCCCCGAAATCTCGAGGGCGTAGTCGAACACCCTTCCGGCTCCCGCGCGATTTGCCGCGGGAATCGTCACTTCAAGAACGCGGCGCTCTTCGGACTTCACGCCCCCGCCGCCACGGTTCTTGCCTGTAGTCATACGGACTACAAGCGCGGCACCAGCCGGGAACTGCGGGGCGATGCTTGTAACCGCGCGCGGCTCGAAAGCGAGCGGCAGCGGTTCCGTCGCCGGAAGCGGCATGATCCAGTCGTCACCAAGCCGCTCCCCGCTTTCAAAGTCGTGCCGCTCGAACACGATGCGGTCGAGGTACACTCGCGCGACCATTCCCTGATGCCCGTCTCCCGTGGACATCCTGCGCATGATCTTCTTCGCATTCTCAGCGGCGGCCTTGCCGTTGTTGTTGTCGTTCTCGCGCCAATGCGGCTTGATATCGCCGTATTCAAGCCCAGTGTAGGTGAGCGAGCTCGCGTCGATGGCAGTGAACGCACCCTGCCAGATCGCCTGCTCACGCGTGAGCGACGCATGGGAATGACCAGTTATCGCAATCGCGTTGGGGTAATGCGAAAGCGTCTCGGTGAGTCGCCCATCGTCATGCCCCCAGAGCCACGGACCGTGGCACGTGTTCTTGGGCGGCGGATGCTGGAGGTAGAAGAACGGCTTCGAGGGATCGATCGTCTGGCCGTTCTCCTTGAACCATTCAGGCGTCTGCGGCACGCCGATTTCATTAGCCGACCTGCAGTGGTCGGCTATCCAGTGCGCTCCGATGAACGTGTAGCCCTTGACCTCCTTGCGCCAGACAGGCGAATACTCCTCTCCAAACGCCTTCTTCCACGCGGCCGCGAGATCAGCGCGAATCGTGTGCGCGGCATAGTCCTCTCCGAAAATCTTCTTTCCGGCGCTGCCGTAGTTGAACCCCTCCCAGTCGTGGTTGCCGTAGACGAAAAGGCGCTCGACATGCCGCCCGTCGGGGGCCTTGTCGCCCGGAAACACCGAACGCCATACCCGCCCAACCTCTTCAAGCTCCTCAACAAGGCCGTGGTCCGCGAGGTCGCCGCTGATCGTAACGCCGTCAACGCCCTGGTCGCGGAACCATTCGAGCGCCTTGCGGAACCGCTCTGCGCCCGCGAACGAGTCCTTCCCGTTCTTGCGATCAAGCCGGATATGGATGTCGCTCACGATGCCGATCGCAAGCCGAGGGCCAGACCCCTCCGAAAACATGCTGCAGCCGCCAAGTCCGCCTGCAAACATCCCCCAGCCAAAAAGCCCGATGGCCCCGCGCGCAAAATCACGCCTGCTCGTATTTATCATTTCTCGCCTCCTTGTTTAATGAACCAGAAATAGTATACCATATTTTAGCTTTATTCATGTCCTTACGCTTCGGGCGAGCGTGACGCTCCACACGCGCCAGGCGCCTGCGGCCTTGAGCGTCTTGGCGCATTCCGAAAGCGTCGAGCCAGTCGTCATGATGTCGTCGACGAGAAGGATCGTCCGCCCGCGCACAAGCGACGGCTCTCGCACCGCGAACGTTCCCTTCACGTTTTCGGCTCGCTCTTCCTCTGTAAGCGAGCTCTGTCGCTTCGGATGGCCTGTCCTTGCGACCGCCCTTCCAAGGAAGCGCCTGTCCAAACGCTTCGCGAGCGCGTCGGCCAGAAGCGCGCTCTGGTTGTAGCCGCGGTTGATCCTGTGTCCGAGCGTCGTAGGGATGGCGACGACGGCATCTATCGCCGAGACGTCAAACCGCGACCGCGCGGCGGCCTCGATCCAGTCGACAAAATCGTCCCTCAGCCAAATGCGGTTCTTGAACTTGAATCCGTTGATCATCTCGCGCGTTTCGCATTCAAACCGCACCGCGCTCGCCGCATCGTCGATTTCGTACATTCCGTCTTCGGGACGGACGAAGGGAATCCTGTTCAGGCAATCCGCGCAGACATATCGCCCTTCCCGGTCGACGGGACGGCCGCATATCTCGCAACTCCTCGGCCAAAGGAGATCAAGAACTCTTCGCCAGACTTTCACTGCGGATATTGTACCACAAACACCTTGCGCCGACGCACGAAAAATGATACTCTCTTTGCATGAAGGAAACGACTGGAAACATCATGGGCCGGCGCTCGTTTCTGCGCGCGGCAGGAGCGGCGGCGGCACTTCTTCCAACACGCGGATTCCCGGCGATACTCAAGCTCAGGAAGCCATGCGAAATGCTTTCCCACGCCGCGATCGGGTGCGGCAACCAGGCCCGCTACGACCTGGGCGAAATCGCATCGCATCCAGAAGTCAACATCACCGCGCTCTGCGACGTGGATTCCGCCTATCTCGAAGAGGCGCACAGGCGCTTTCCCGGCGCGAGGATCTACCGGGACGCGTTCGAGATGTTCGCCGCCGAAGGTGACAAGATCGATTCCGTGAACGTCTCGACGCCCGACCACACCCACGCGCAGTACATCGTCGAAGCACTCAGGCGCGGGCTGAACGTCTATGGACAGAAGCCCCTGTGCCACGATCTCGCCGAAAGCCGCGCCGTCGCACGCCTCGCTGCCGAGAAGAAGGCCGTTACCCAGATGGGGACTCAGATCGCCGCCTGGCAGTGCGACCGCAGGACGGCAGACGTCATAAAACGCGGCTGGATCGGCGAAATCAGCCATGTGTGGCTTTTCTCGACACGGCGTCCAGAGCCGAACCCGTCAAGATACCGCTGGCCGCGCGAATCTGCGCCAGTCCCGGAAACGCTCGACTGGAAGCTTTGGCTCGGTCCGGCGAAATGGCGCCAATATGCCGCGGGCTCCTACCATCCGGGGGTTTGGCGCATGTGGAGGGATTTCGGCACGTCCTGGCTCGGCGACCTCGGGCTACACCTCATGAGCCCGGTGTGGCTCGGCATGCAGATCGGCGACACTCTTCCCGAGTCTGTCACGGCCGAGATCTCGGACGACGACTGGACTCCCGAGCAACGCGAGCAGTTCTGGCCGACGATGTCGCATGTCACATGGACTTTCCCCGGCATCAAGGCGAGCGGCATGAAGCCGTTCGAGGTGGAGTGGTGCGATGGCTTTGGCAATGTCGCCTTCCGGCTTGAGCCCAAGTTCCTGCCTCCGGCGCGCCTGCGCGACATCGCGGCGCTTACGCCTATGGGCGACCTGCCCACGCAGGGCCGCGTCATCGAGGGATCGGAAGGATGGATACTTTCCACGCACTACGACAAGGAGCCGTACTGCGTGCTCAAGAACGGCACCGTAGTGAAGGACCTGCCCGGAGTCAAGACCGCTCCGACGCACTACCACCAGTATGCGGACTGCTGTCTAAGAGGAGGAAGGACGACAAGCCCCTTCTCGATGGCCTGCCGCCTCACGGAATGGGGATTCCTGGGCAATCTCGCGCAGCTTCGCCCGGGCGAGCGTCTCGACTGCGCGACGGAAATCAGGAAAAGCGAAGGAGCCGCATGAACGCAAAATCAGCAATTCTCGGAGCCATGGCTTCGGCGGCCATGTTACTGACGGCCGAGCCCTCGGGCGACCGTCCCGACGACTCGCACGCATGGGCGGTGCACGACGTGAACCGTCCCGACCCAGTAAAAGTCACGGCAGCGCCCGGAAAGCCGCCAAGCGACGCCATCGTGCTGTTCGACGGCACGGAAGAGTCCATCGCGCGCAACTGGCGCGACGGCAAGGGCAATCCGACAAAGTGGACGGTCAAGGACGGCGCTTTCGTATGCACGCCTGGTTCTGGCGGCGCATTCACCGCGGAGGAATTCGGCGACTGCCAGCTCCATGTGGAATGGAAGACGCCGAAAGACGACCTCTATGGCTGGGGCAACTCGGGCGTCATCTTCATGGGCAGGTACGAGATACAGATACTCGACTCGTCCGACGTCCGGCCTTCGCGCTCGCCGTGGAAACCGGCGAACTACGCGGACGGACAGGCGGGAGCCGTATACGGGCAGAATCCTCCGCTCGTCCAGCCATGCCGCGCCGCAGACGAATGGCAGACTTACGACATCGTCTTCCATCCGCCGCTCTACGAGGGGAAGCGGCTCGTAGACCCTGGGTCCACGACTGTCTTCTTCAACGGCGTCCTGGTGCAGGACGACTTCCCGTTCCAGGGCTGCACGACCTGGTGCCGCAGGATCCCGCACACCGAAAAGTCCTCCGGACCGCTAATGCTCCAGGACCACGGGCATCCGGTGCCGTTCCGAAACATCTGGATAAGGAGAATCCCGTCCCGCTACGCCGACACCGTAAACGGCGGCATAGGGCTGAAGAGAGGCGACGTCGCCGAGCTGCGCCACCGGCTCGCGGCCGAGTCCCTCGCCTTCGCGGAGGAGGCGAAGGATCCGGCAGAGCGCTTCATACGGCTTTGGGAGTCATACTGCTACGAACCCGACCGCGCGGTCAAGGCCCGTTTCGCAGCCGCCGAGAAGGAATGCCTCTCCGCGCTCGCCGAAGGCCGCGGCGATCTAAGCGTCCCGGAGAGGTTCCATGCGTTCAAGCGCTTTGTGGACATGCTCGTCAGGACGGGCTGGATGTCGGGCAACGCGGCCATCAAGAAGGCGCTGGACAAAAGCCCGAAGCCGCCCAAGCCGACGGCTCCGAACATGCGCGACATTTAAGCCGCGCCGTTAGGCCCGTCCAAAAGAGGCGTCGAGAAGTAGCGCTCGGCAGTGTCGGGGAGAACCGTGACCGTCATGCGGTTTAACCGCACGAGAGGCGTATGCCCCATCGCGTCAATAATAGTATCGCAGATCATGTGCGCCTTTCTTCATTTACCGGAAGACGAACACGTTTTCAGTTCGGCATCGACACGCTCCTTGGTCCGCTTGACCTCGGGCGAGTCGGGCAGCAGCTCAAGCGCCCGCGTCACATAAGGAAGCGCCCCCTTCGGATCACCCTGTCGAAGACGGCACTGGGCGAGATTGTTGAGAACCGCGGGATCGTTCGGCCTGCGCTCGAGACAGCGGACAAGATATGCCTCGGCGCGCGAATACTGCTTTTGCACAAAATAGTCCATGCCAAGCGCGAAGTTTGCGGCAGGGTCGTCTGGCGCTACGTCAAGCACCTTGAGCGCAAACACGCGGGCGAGCGCAAAGTCAGCGCGGGCAAGGCCGAGCTTCAGCCCCTCCTGCGGCGTCATGCGCTCAAGTTTCTTTCGGCTGGCCCACGCCATCGTGGCGCGAATCCTCGCAAGAGCGCCGTTCTTCTTGTCGAGCTCGTCCGCAAGCCGAGTCTCCTCCATCGCAAACGCCTTTTCACCTCGCTCGTCGTAGGCGTTCGCGCGATGGCGCGCAAGGACTGCAAGCCGCCACTGCGCAAAGAGAAACGCATCCCTTAGCGGGCGGTCTACGACGGCGTCGGGCTTGCCGTGGGCGTACAGCGCGAGCACCCAGCCCGCAAGTGCACGCCCAGCAGCCGCGCCACGCGCCGCCTCTTCAGGAGAAAGGCCCTCGGGACGCGCCACGAGCCCAGAACACTCCGGCATCGGGCGACCGTCGCGTCGCCACAGCTCGAAGCCGATCTGCACGGCAAACGTCTTCAGCATGTCTGGACGTGTCCTCACCCATAGCCGCAGCGCATCGGCCGCGCCGCTTTCGAGAAGCGCCTTGTCCTCGGCGTTCGTAACGCCGCGCGTGCGGAGATAGATTTCGCGCGCATCGATTGCGCCGCCCATCATGGAAAGCGTGCGGAGATTGTGGCCAGAAGCGGCAGACGCAAGCTCAATTGCAGCGTCAAGCCCGCCATCGGTAAAAAGGAAGTCGACGTCGCGGCACTCCTCGGCGGTTTCCCTCGCCGCAGTCGCAACCACGTTGAGCATGGCGCGTTCGGTGCGCTGTGCGCGGAACGGAAGGACGCAGGCGAGCACGAGAATCGGTTCGAGGAGGAAAACCGCGCGGATGACCCTCTGAAGCCGACGCGCCGACGTAAGCGCGGCCGACGCGCCCTCTTCCTCGACCGCATCTGGGAAGCGCAGCGTCTCTATGCGGCGGAAGTTGCGCAAATACAGCTCGATAGTGAACACGGCAAGCGACCAGACGGCAGAAAGAGCGCACAGGTATACGGCGATACACTTGAGAAGACCGTCCGCAACACATCCACCGCCCCACGTCCAGAACCAGAGCGACTTCGCGCCCGCGAGCTGCGAAAAGGCAATGACACCGAAAGCCGCAAAAGCCGCTCCGTAGACGTAGGCGAGATGCTTTTCGTCGTCCGTCGCACGGCGGATGAGCTGGAACTCTATGACAATCGGGAGAACAGTGCCTGCGAGAATCAACGCCACACCGGCAGGCGAGACCGAGGATAGCAGCGCCTTTATGTAGAGAATCGGCACTTCGAGCGCATAGTCGCCCCACGTCCAGTCAAAGGCCGCGAGTCCGTCGAGAAATGAAAAAGCATAAACCTCAAGCACCCAACCGGCGAAGAAGCCGATCCCGAACGCGAGCGTTAGGCGAAGCGACATGAACGCTCTCGCGAACGGACTTTCTTCGGGCGTCTCAAGAACTCCGGCGTTGCGCAAATGCCGCCTCACGCCAAGTGCGACGAGGACGATTACGAAAAGCACAGCGCCAATCGGCGTATCGGCCGCGAGAAGTCCGAGAACGGCGAACGTCGCAAAAAGAAGTAAACGGCGGTCGGTCCTGATGTGCGCGAGGAAGAGAATCGCGGCAAAGGCAACAAGCAGAAGCTGGAGCGACAGCGGCGAAAACCAGCGGAAAGCGTTCCAGACGGGATCGGCACAGCAGAAGAGAATGATTCCCTGGAAGAGGACGAACCTGACAGCCCGCCGCCACCACGAGGCGACGTGCATGCCGCGGAGAAGCGTCGCCGGGAGCATCATCTCCAAGAGGATTGACGAGAGCAGCGCGAAGACGCCGAGCGAGACGTGACCAGCAGTCCTGAGCACCACTTCAGCCGTTGCGAGACCGTACTTCCAACAGAGCGGCGCTGCAATATTCTGCCAGAGAAGCCCGATGGGGCCAGTCGGCGGCCTGAGCCCCGCGGCCGCCGCGAGGTCATCCATCAGATCGGGGGGCGTCGAGTCAAAACGCCAAAACCAGGCGAGTGCGGCAATGGCCGCGCCAAGGAGAAGCACGTACAGACGGTCGAAAAATCTCTGTCTGCCGTCCGTCATGGCGGTGTCACGCGCCTTCCGCGAACCGCTTACGGCGCAACGCGAGAAGCGCGACGCCCATCATTGTCAAGAGCCCGCCCGACGGCTCGGGAACGGACTGGAACTGAGCAGGCGTCCAGATTTGCGCAGAAGGCACATTTATGTTGAACGTCGGGCGAATGTAACCTGCGTTGGCGAGCTGCGTATACGACATCGTCGAACTTTGCGCAACGGTCGTCCAGTCGGAGTCCGTAACATTGCCAAGCTCGATAATGAAGCTGTACTCCGGGGAGCCGGAAGATATCGCCGACTGGATTCCGTCCGGGGTGCCGGCACCCCAAACGCCGCCAAAGGTGTCGAAATCGATGCCGTACTCTCCGGGTGTGCTCGTGGTCGGCGAAGAATAGAGATCAAGGAAGGCATCTGTCTCTCCGCCAATTACGCGTACGCGTGCTGCAGACCATGATCCCTCCGTGGCGCTCTCGTATGCTCTCAAGTAGGTCTTGATATCCTGCGTACCAATGTCGCTGCCAGAGACCTCCGCATCCTCGCCTACCATCCAATAGAGGACGCCGTCATCGGCCGAGGCGACGCTTGCCGACAGGACGATTGCGGTCAACGCCGCCAGTCTGGAAAAGCGCATACTCATTTTGCACCTCCAAACTTAATCATGAGCGTCGTATCAGTCGGGTGCGAATACCAGAAGCCCCTGCCCGGCGGGATCACAACCGAACTGCTGTCGACTTCAACCTGCTTCGTGCGCCGGCCGTTGACCTGCAGCTCTCGGTGGACCCATTTTTCGCCCGAGCGGTAGTGTGCCGTCTCGAAACCGTCTTCATTCAGGATCACGATGCGGTCGCCGTTATCCGGTGTCGTTTCGACACCGCTGCCGTCATAGAACTTAAGCGCGCCCAATGTGACATCATCTGTCATCGGGTTGGCGACAAGCGTGTGACCGGGACTTTCAGCCGTTCCGCCAGCAAGCGACACCTCGTAGTCGTCGCCCGTATAGCGTCCAATCAGGTAGAAGTACCTTGCAGACGGGTTCGACCGGACGAGCCAGAACGCATTGCCGCACGGGAACTGCGCATCATCGGCGGCGATGATCTCAACGCCGTTCGTAGAAACGGTCGCAAGCGCCTTCCAGCCGTCTTCGCCTTCATTCTTCCAGGCGTTGAACTTGCCGGCAACGGCCTTGTAGCCGAGAATCATGTCGCCCATTGAAAGGCCATTCTGATTGACTACTTCGTTGGCTACGATGTTTGTTGGCGTTTCATTGGCGATTGACATCGAGTGCCACGGCACAGCTGTCACCGTATTCGCATTCGTGCTCGAGACGCGCATGACGCCGACAGTCGCGCAGGAGGCGAGCACGGCCTCGCCGGCACCTGTCTCAGCAGTTTCGTTCGTCGAAACGAGCACCATATTGAAGACATAGAGACCCGTCGAGTCATTTCCGTCCTCGAAGCCAAGCGGCACGTTCATGTCGTACTTGTCGCTGAGCGCGCCCTGCGTAAACGTGCCCTCTCCCTTCAGCTTCTTGTCAAGGCGGAAACGGATGTTCAGACCTGTGTTTCGCAATGCCTCAACGTTCGGGAAGTGGACAACAAACGAATCCTTGTTGACGCGGCTGCCGCGCTGCATAATCGTCGCCACGAGCTTCTTGGAGAGGTCCTGTCGGTCTATGACATAGTTCTGCCAAAGCTTCAGGCCGTTGAGACAGACTCTGTCGAGGTTCTCGTAACGTTGGTCGCGATCGGCGAAATGCTCGCTCCCTTCGCCCGTCGTTCTAAGCAGCCAGCCCGGATCACTCACATTGATCTCCGTCTTGTAGCCCGCTTCTCCGTCCATGTTGACCTTGTAGTCCCAACCGCTGATCGTGAACGTGCAGTTCGTCGTGAAGGTCGCGTGGTTCGGCGCCGACACGCGGAAGAACAACTTGTATGTGCCTGGCTGAGTGAAGGACGGAACAGCGTTCGTCCACGCACCGGCCTCGTCGCGGAACTCGCAAGTAAGCGGATTGAGGTCGGGCTTAATATGTCCCGTCACATTCGTCGTAATCATCGGCGACTGCGCTACGCCAGTGTAACTCCAGTCCAGGGCGGAAATCTCCGCATAAAGCGGCGCGGGGTTGATCGTAATCATGAAAGTACCGACTGCCAGTTCATGGTTCTCGGCCGTCGCCTTGAACTGTACAGTGTGCGTCCAAGTTTCAGAGTAGGACGTGCTAATTGTGTCTGACCACTCGCCATCTCCGACGCGATAGAGGAAGGTGACAGGCTGATCATTTCGAATGCCCGTAACAACCGGATTGATGCCACCTGTCTCGATTGCCTCGCCCGTGTAGTTGGTCACGATATCGGAAATCGAAACAGAGAATACAGCATTCGTAACGGTGTATTTTGCGCCGACGAAGGCAAGTGCGCAGAAGTAGTCGGCCTCCTCGGAAATAACGTCGTCAGTATCAGGATCAACCTCCTCATCCACATGATATGAACCGGGGCCGACAAGGGCAAGCGTTCCCTGCGTGATATCGTAAATACCCGCTCCTGTCGTGCTGTTCACTCCGCAGAACATATCACCCGTGATGGAGACATTGTTGGTGAAGTAAGTGAATCCGACGCCATTCGTAAGCCCGCCATACGATACCTCGTAGTCAAGCATCTGAGGCGCGTCTCCGTATGCGCCCTTCTTGGCGTTGGCGGTTGCAAAGATGTACAGCGTGTTGGCCGTGGCGGCCGATGTGCTGACAGATTTGTAGGCCGAAGAATGGTACCAGGTGTTGTCGGAGAGGGAGTGAATCGCAAGGCGCACATAATAGTTGGTCGCAACATCAGAGAACAGCGGGAAGGAATTGGTCGATACAACGCCATTTGGCAGCGCCGCACAACTACCGAGGTTCACTTGTGTCACCTTGGCGAGTTGTGGATCCTTGACCTCTTTCTCAATGATCGAGTAGTAGGCAATCAACTCAGCATCCGCCGGATCTAGCGCTCTTGTGTTCATCGTATATTCGACAGTTGCTGTCTGGCTGTTCCACAAAGCGGCCGAGAGAATGACGGATGGCTCATACTTCAACTCTGCGATTTCATCCGAAAGGAAGCGCTTCCAGCCGCCGGCATCGCCGGACACAAGGCGGATGTAATAGACCTTGGACTTGTCAAGACCCTCGGAGGCTGGAATATTGAATTCCGTCGATTCCGCCTTACCCGTGCCAAGATCCAGATAGTGCACGCCGTCTCCGGTCGGCGTCGTGTCGCCTTCGAGCAGGTTGCGTGACTCGCTCCAGTAACAGTAGAGGTGCGTTTCGGGCGTGAGATCGTGAAGCTTGTAGAGCACCTTTGCGGATCCGTCATCGTTCCAAGTCGCGCCTTTGAGCGTGACGGCCGGGACATAGAACGAGGCGACCTCGTCGGAATACATGAAGGAACTTTCGTCCTTGCGCGCCATAAGACGCACCCAGTAGGTATAGCCGACTTCCGGGGGAACGAATTCTGTCGTCCCTATGCCGATGGAGCCGTCCGAGACCTTGGTTCGTTCGCCGTTCCCGGCGGCGACATCTTCCTCGCTCACGGTGCTGTAGAGAACATAGATGTCGTTCTCTTGCGCCTGAATACCCGCCCAGAACGCGCGGAAGTCGATTGTGGCGACACCTGTGCCGGTCTCGCCTGCGTCCGGATTGTAATCACAGCGCGACATCGAAATCCGCGGATCTTCGGCAAGAGGATCGCGCCCATGCACCTCGTAGGCAATCAGCACCACGCCGTCACCGCCGTCGCCGCCCTGCCAGTAGGTCTGATCGGTATCGTTGCCAAGGATCATGGAACCGCCGCCGCCGCCAGCACCGGTGTTCTCGACGCCAGAGGTCGCAGGGGTACCGTTCCTGACATCGGCCGCATTGCCACCGATTCCCGAACCGCCAGCGCCAGGTTTTGAGTAGTTCCCTTTATCGTCGGTCCTGTAGGCGTAACCGCCGCCGCCGCCCGCGCCGTAGAAGAGCTGTTCGCCCGTCATCGAATTGGCAAGGCCAGCGCCGCCTGCGCCACCGCCATACCAGCCGTCAAACGAAGCGGTAACGCCCTCGCGACCCGCGCCGCCACCACCGCCGGCTGCCGTCTTGCCTTGCTGATTACCGCCCGTACGATTATCGTTGCCCTGCCCACCTTGATAGCCGTATGTGACCCAGACGCCATCAACTTCATTCGAGACGGGCTGTCCACCCTCAAGCGCAAACGAGCCACCGCCGCCGGATCCACCATCAGCACCAGCTGCAATATTTGTCACGGCGACTTGAACCTTGCCGACTGTAGTAAATGCCGGGCTACCACCCGCACCGCCGCCAGGAACGGAAATCAGAATCGTCTCGTCCTCCTCGCCGTCTCCATCCTTACGAGCGAAATAGGAGATTTCACCATTCCCGCCGCGCACATCCAAGCTTGACGCAGCGTTGCCACCTTCGCCAACCTGAATGCGATAGGTCGTATTCGTCTCAACAGGGAACGATTCGCTGTAGAAGAGGCCGCCGCCGCCGCCGCCGCCGCCGATCTTGTAGCCACCCGCGCCGCCGCCGCCAACGACCATAATCTCGACGCTGGTGACATAGTCCGGCGTCGTGAAGGTGTAGGATCCAGCACGATAGCGGTGGACAAAGCGGTTGTCGATGCGCAACAATTCGCCTTCGCCCGAACCGCTGACGTTGCCATTCGTGCGGAATGAACCGGTTTGTTCACGGTTCGCCTGCTCAACGCCGCCTGCCATAGTATTGACCGCGCGAATGCGGAAGTTATAGGGCATGTCCTGCTTGAGTCCTGTCACGGGGATCGAGAAAGACGTCCCGGCCTCAACATTCGTCAGATTCCCGAGCGGCGTCCAGACGCCCGCAACAGCAGGATCCTCCTCGCCGTCCGCCCAAACCTGGTATTCGATGCGGCAATTGTCCGACCCGGCACCGCAATATGTCACCATGCCGGCGAACTGCACATAAGCATAGCTCACATCGACAATCGAAACTGGCAGATTCGCACCTTTCTCCCAGACGACGACTGGCACGGGGGAATCGTGCCCAGAACTGACAGTCCCCTTGGTGACGAACCGCTTTGTCGGTTCGTTCCACCACTGCGCCTGCATTGTCGAGACGTATTCCGCCTTGATCCAATCATCCGAACGTGGGCCCTTGGAATAACGCGCTTCGTCCACCCATCCGTTCAAGGCACCCGTGCCAAACTCCTGTCCACCTATGACGAGGTAATCAAAATCAGCGGACGCATCGTTCGCAAACGGCTGTTCGAGTATGTATCCAGCTTTCGTGCTGTTCAGCTCCGTGCCATTGTGATAAGCGTGGAACGTGTCGTTACTGAAAACGAACGTCCAGTAGGTCCAGTCCGTATGCTTATAACCGGTTGACACGTCAGTGTGGTATCGGCTAATGCCAAATTCATAGTATCCTCCCAGAGTAACTTTGTCATTACTTACAGAGCCATGCCTCGTCTTTTCGCCGAGCGGATCGGACCAAACGCGAAGCTTATCACTGGCATTACTGTCGGTGAACTGAATGCCCCAGCCCCTCGAATAGTCATCACCTTTGCGCGCGACGAGATACGCCCAGTTCGGAGTAGTGTTTGCCACCTTGTACCAGCCGGAGAAGGTGAACACGTTGCCAACGCTCGTGCGCAAAATATCATCGTGATCGTAGACCATGATGCGACCATTAGAGGACGAGGTACCTGTCTCATACGCAACACGTCGCGCATAACCGATGCGGCCGCTACTGTAGGCCGTCGACTTCGCATGCGATTCGCCCGGAAGGTTGTTGGCCGTGGAATCCTCGACTGCGACAACGCCGTCCTGCGTCTCGTTCATGTGCCAGACGCCGACATACTTCTCGAAGGTGTTTCCGACATCGGGCAGCGGCTCAAGAAGCGGGCTTCTGTAGCACATCGTGAACTTCGTCCCGTTGACCATTTCAGGAAGCCGCACCCAGATGAGCGACATGCCGGTCTTGTTCCATGTGTCGATCTCATGCGGGATTATATGGCCCTTTTCGTCGACAAACGCCATATCGCTTCCATCCGTGTGGTAGAAGTCCTCATATTTGAACCCGTTCGTGTCTTTCTTGCGAATCTCGACAAGCACCGGGAAATTCGTCAACGTCTCTGTGCCAGTGTAGCCCGTAACAGTGAACGGAAGATATCGCTCGAAGCCCTTCACAATCCAGCAAGCATTCGTGCCGTCGTCGAAGAACTCCGTGTTGTCCGAGCCGATGACTTCGCCTTCCTCGCCCTTTGTCTTGAAGGTGCCCGAAATCGTCTCGGACGGCATGCCGTCATTACCCAGCGCGCGGAGCTTGTAACTGTAAGTCGTACCTGCCGCAAATCCATTGACTGCGGTATCAAAGGTCTGGGATAGCCCGAGACCAGAAGCAAGCGTTTCCCAGCCGTCCGGTTCGTCGCCCGACCAAACCTTATATTGGATTGTACAAGATGTCGCTTCTCCCAAGTTCTGAACCGCGCCACCGACAACGACAAAATCATAGACTATCCGCGAAAAGCCCGTCGTGCCGGAATCGACCGCCCAATTGATTGTCAATCCCTGGAGTGTCGTGAACGAGTCCGAGATCGGATTGGTCGCCACGCCATTCGCGCCCAATACGCGAAGTTTGTAATTGTAGGTTGTCCCTGCCGTCAGATTCGAGACCACGATCGAAAAATCGCCCGTTTGCGACAGGGTCTCGCCCAATGCCGTCCATTCCGTCGGTTCGCTCTCGCCGACCCAGAACTTGCCATGAATCGTGCAGGTTTCAGAATTGCCAAGGCAATCGATCACACCGCCGATGACAGCCGAATAACACAGGGCATTCGTAACGCCAGCCGCTTCGGCCCAGGTCGCCGCAAGGCCGACAGGCGTCGTGAAAGTGCCAGTGGCAACAGGCGTTGCAGAGTTGTCCCCCGTTGCGCGAAGCTTGTAGTTGTAGGTCGTGTTCTCGACAAGATCCGGAACAGACACCGAGAAATCGCCAAGTTCGAAATCGCCCGCACCCAGCATCTGCCACTCGGTCGGCTCATCTGTACCGTCCACCCAGAACTTGCCCTCAAGCGAACAGGATGGTTCATCTCCCGTGCCCTCGACGGCTCCGCCGACGATAACGGAATTCCAGGCGACATTCGTGACGCCGGGTTGCTCCGCGCTGCCCGACCAATGGATCGCAAGACCATGCCCCGTCATAAACGTGCCCGAAGCTGGCGATACCACAATCCCGTTACTCCCTTTCGCCTGGAGCTTGTAGGTGTAGAGATGATCGATCTCCAAACCCGAAATGGACAGCGAGAAGTCGCCCGCCTGCGATAGGGGCTCGCCCAATGCCGTCCACTCCGCCGGTTCGGTTTCGTCGCCGTTCCAGAACTTGCCCTCAATTGTGATGGAAGACGCACTGTCCAGCGCGTCAATCGTTCCACCGATGACCGCAATATGGCTCAGCACATTCGTTACGCCCGTTCGGGATGTCACCGCCCACGTAACCGCAAGGCCAGCCGGGGTCGTAAAAGTTCCCATGACTGGCTCCGTCTCGCCATTATCATCGACTGCGCGGAGCTTGTAGTTGTAGGTCGTGTTCGCCTGACATGAAACGACAACTTCAAAAGCATCAAGCTTGGCAAGCCCGTTTGTGAGCGTCATCCACTCGACAGGCTCGGAGTCTCCATCAATCCAGAACTTCCCCTCGATCGTACACCCCGTGGCATTCTCGTCCAAGCTCGTCACCGTGCCGCCCACGACAGCACCACTCCAAGTGACATTCGTGACACCCGTCATCTCGGCCGATTCCGCCCAAGTAACTTCCAAAACATCGGGCGGCGCAATGGTGACGAATTGTTCGTTGTTAACCGTGTCGAAGTCAGCCTTGATCCAGTCGGACTCCCGGTTTCCTTCGCTCAGCAGCAGATGCGACACGCCCGGACGCAGGCGGACCTCGTCCATCGAGCCGTTGAAGCGGCGGCCTTTTCTCCCAGTTGCATTAGCTGGATTGTCCTGCGTTGAACAGCCGATGCCGATATTGGCGTCCTGCAAACAAACCGGTTTTGTAAAGGCGACAGTATCCGCATAAACACCATTTGTATAGACAACGCCAATGGAATTATCGCCGTTGGTCTTGTATTTCCAAACAATATCCACTTTTTTCCAGACGCCGTCATCCAGCTTCAGCCACGCGCCGATCGGCTCTTTCGTATGCATGTTACCACTGTTGTCATTGTCGTAATGCACACGCATGTAGTCGACCGTCGTTTTTCCACTAGTATCGCCGCCGAACTGAAAGCCCCATGAAAAGCCCTGGTCGCCCTTGCGTCGTCCAAGGATATTGCCCCATCTAAGTTTGTTGGCATAGTCTGTCCCCGCTTGCGACAGCATCCAGAAGGAGGCATGGAAGTCCGTGTCGAGCCGATCGGCAGCAGCCTTCTGCGGGATGCCATTCGTCGCATCGACGACAATGCCGTAGGCGTGAGTGTAGTCCTCCGCGATACGACGGGCATGGCCAACGGCGCCACCGCCTTTGTCGGAGCCATTGCGATTACCAGCATAGGACAGACCGTTCATACAGTTTGTCGTTGAATCGTAAATCGTTTTGCCGCTTCCCCCTTCTTCATCCAAGTGCCAAACGCCGACATAATCACCCCACGGATTTTCGTTCGTGACCCAAGCTCCAGAAGCCGTTGTGTTGTAGCACATGAAGAACCTTGTGCCCTGCGTCATCTGAGGAAGCTTGACCCAGATAAGAGACTCCCCACTGGTGGTCCAACAGTTGGTTTCAATTTCGGATGCGAGGTGAGTTCCATTCGCGTCGAAGAAGGCTATGTCCGCACCCTTGTTGTTTGTCAAATTGCCGTACGAAAAGCCAGGGATGCGAGTTTCTGAAAGGCGCACGAGGACTGGGAAGTTCTGGAGCGTTTCGGTTCCAGTATAGCCAGCGACCATCAACTTGTTCGTGTAGGCGAACTTGTCCAGCGTCAACGAATCCTCGGCCTTGGCGGAAAGGCCGGAGAGGCAGAGCGCCGCTGTGAGAATCAGGGAAATCTTTTTCATTTTCATCTTCGCTCCTCCTTTCCCTTATTCGGCCCTTGTTACCTTGAAGAAGCGGCTGCCTTCCACCGCATCGGTCTCAATCGCGATTTCCGCCTTGGTGTCGCCGTCAACCCTGTCTGCGGCATCGTCGGTCGCAAGGTCGTTCGGCGCATCACCAGACGCCAGCGTGTAGGTCAGGAACGGCACGGTGTCAGTCACCGTCAGGCGAACCACGCCGTCGGAAACCTCGAAAGTCGTGATTTTCGGGGGCTTGACCGAGGCAGGCACCGCCGACAAAACGCCGGCAAGAACGCCGTCATCGGAATCGTCACCAGTGGCGGCGAGCAACCCACGGGTCTTGGGCGAGGCGGCAAACATAAGCTGAGAAGCCCCGGCCGGCTCGATCTTCACGCTGTTCTTGACCGCTCCCCAGCGGTTGACGCGCAGCGGCACATTGTTTGCGACGCCAGCGGGAACCCCGCCAGCCGTGCGCGTATCTACGAGGCAAACCGCCCATTCGCCGCCCTCAAGCGCGGTGTACTCTGCGGCAGGAATCTGGAAAAGAGACTCATAACACTTGCCGCCAACGGCGAGCGGCGCGGCGAGAACGACGCGGTCCTCGGAAGAAATCACGGTACCATCCGCATTGAACCCGGAGAAAGAACTCCCCTTGGGCGACCAGACGAGCGCATAGCACTCACCATCCACGACTATCGTACCGTCAGCATATCTGTCAGGTCCAAGCGTGGAGAAACGCAGAACTTTGTCCTCCATGCTGGCAAAAGCCGCTGTGCATAGCAAACTAACGCACAGCGCCAAGCGCTTGCGTCCAACCATCATAGGAAAGCCCCCCTTCCTAAATATGAGTTATACATCGCCACTATTCCCACATCTCAAGTATTATACCATATTCTGGTTGGCAATTGCAATAGCGTTTCTCACGATTTTTCTGTACTTTTGAGCAATTATAACAAAAAAATATACAAGCAAAGTGATAGACACACACACATCGCAAATACTGAACGCCCCCAGAAGCGCAACCGCGTTCTGGGGGCATTCCAAAGAGATTTCTTTGGACCAGTCTTAGCCCTCGACCTTCTTTACGATTGTCGTGCAGGCCTTGATGACCCCCGCGACGTTCGCGAGGTCGGACGGGATGATCATCGTGTTGTTAGTCTTCGCGAGGTTACCGAACTGCGCGAGGTACTGCTGGGCAAGCTGCATGTTCACGGACTCGACGCCTCCCTTCCCGTTGATCGCCTCGGCGACCTTCTGGATGCCGGCCGCCTGGGCCTCGGCGACGAGCAGAATCTCCTTCGCCCGGCCCTCGGCCTCGTTGATCTTGCGCTGCCTCTCGCCTTCGGAGAGGTTGATCGCCTCCTGCTTCTCGCCCTCGGCGCGGTTGATCTTGGCCTGGCGCTCGCCCTCGGACTCGGCAATCATCGCGCGCTTCTCGCGCTCGGCGCGCATCTGCTTCTCCATCGCGTCACGGATCGTCCTGGGCGGCGTGATGTTCTTGATCTCGTAGCGCGTCACCTTGATGCCCCACGGATCAGACGCCTTGTCGACAGCCGCGACGATCGCCGCGTTGATCGAGGTGCGCTCCTCGAACGAGCGGTCGAGGTCAAGCTTGCCCATCTCGGAACGCATCGTGGTCTGCGCAAGCTGGGTCGTGGCGAAGAGATAGTTGCCGATGCCATACGACGCCTTCGCGGGGTCCATGACCTGCATATAGAGGATTCCGTCTACCGAAACCGCGATGTTGTCCTTCGTGATGCACTCCTGCGGCGGCACGTCGATCGCCTGTTCCTTCAGCGTGTGGCGGTAGGCGACGCGGTCGAAGAACGGAACGAGGATGTGGAAGCCCGCGTCAAGCGTGCAACGGTACTTGCCGAGCCGCTCGACGATGTACGCCGTCTTCTGCGGCACGATTACCGCCGTCTTGATGATGGCTATGAAAACGATGAACGCCAGTATGGCGAAAAATATGAGACCTCCCATTTGAGTCGCTCCTTTCTTTGATTGTTTGGCGGCTATTATACCAAAAAAGCCACGGCCGCGCCGTCATTTCCCGAGACGAATCCGCCTCTGGCCTTCGATCTCGCCCGCGCGCATGTACTCGAAGACGCCCGCCCGCCAGTTCGCGACGCGGGCCTTCGCCTGTGGCGTGTCGGCAAGACGCTCCGCCTCAAGCATCAGAGACTCCAGCTCGCGCATTACTTCGCGGGTGCCGAGCGCCTTCCAGGCGATGGTGATGGTCTGGTGATGCCATTCGTCGAGAAACGACTGCGGATAGTTCTTCGGATTGCAGTAGCGCTCCTCGACGATGCGGTAGAACTTCCTTATCGGACGCGCGGCCTTTCCGTACGACGAGAAGTAGTCGCCTTCAAGCTTCTTCAGCGATTCCCTCGGGTTCCACATCCACCTGAGCGAAAGGTAGTTTTCGTAGTCGTCGATGAAGCCGCAGTTGTAGATGTTCTCGGAAATGTCCAAATCGTCGAAAAGCGCGTATTCGGCCCCGAGGACGCCAGCAAAGAAACCGGGGAAGCAGTTTACGAATGTATAGCGATCGGCGCGTTCCTTGGGGAAGGTGTTGTAGAGCCACAGCCCGAACGGCCGCTCCGGATAATCCTCGCGCCACTTGTTGAGCCACAAGAGTTCGAGCTTGTTGCGCTTGGAGTACGGCATGCGGTTGCAGGTGAAGCAGAAATGGACGATTACGTTCGGCGCGAGCTTGAACGTCGGCGCACCGGTGTGCGAGCTGTAGGCGAGCGTCGATATCTTCTTGCCGGGATGGGACTTTGCGACTTCCTCCGCGACGGCATTGACGAACCTGAACCAGTAGTCGGAATGCTCGGCATTGAAGAACATGACCTCGGGACGATACTGGCTGGCGCACTTGGTGCACTTGCAGTACGCATGGTTGTCCATCGGCTCGAGGCAGTAGGTGTCTTTGCCCCACTTGGGGCCGGGCCCGCCTATGCCGCGGTAGGAGGACCTGTATCCGCCGTTGTCGAAATAGTCCCTGACGTCAGCGATGGTCTGCCTTATGACGGCTGGATTTGAGTAGCATAGCTGCGGCGGCTCCTCTTGGTCGTCATAACCCTGCGCGAAGAACCCCGGCTCGAAGCGCTCGAACTTCGGGTTGCCCTTGTTCCAGAACCGGTCGTACCACCAGTAGAAGGAATGGCAGGCGTTGGCAACCTCGCCGCCTGACTTCATGCGCCTCAGGAAAAGAGCGCTACGACGTGCTATCTCCTGTTCCGCGGCGGCGAACGTGGCGTTCGTGAAGGCGGAGGGATATGCGACATGCAGGTAGTTCGTCCATCCTGGCGAACCCCTTGTCCAGAGCGTCGAAGAATACGCGCCGCTTGGATTCCGCCCCTTGGCAAACGGACGGTCGGTCCGGTCGCGGCGGACGACGGCAAGGTTCGGCTTCGACGGGATGACAGTGCCGGCGTCCGTCGGGTCGAGCCATCTCACCCCGCAGTAGTCCCAGAGAAAATCGTAGACTGCGTATTCCGGGTGTGCGCCGCTTTCGAGCGCAACGCCGGAATCGGAAAACGATATGCTAACTTCCTGTTTTGCAAGCCCTGGAGCGAGGGAGATCGCAAGTTGCTGCTTCCCTTCGCGCGGCGAATTGACGATGGCGAAATCTCCGCCGGTTATCTTGTCGAGATGCTCCTTTAGCTCAGCTGCGGCAAACTTGAGGTTTTCGTCGGCATCGGGCGCGATGACGATGTCGGCAAGGGGTTTCCCGCCGTCAGCAAGCCGTAGCGTTCCGCGCAACGCGCCCCCAGACACGCACCCAGAAAAAATCAAAAGCGCCGCGCCAACGACGCAGGCACCACAAACGATCCATCCTTTATACGATATCATGGCAGACTCTCCCATGACATGTATTATAGCATAAGGCAAGGGGAAATGGTCGGACCGACGAGATTTGAACTCGTGACCTTTTGCACCCCAAGCAAACGCGCTACCAGGCTGCGCTACGGTCCGACGACATGCCAGATTTTTTGGTAGCGGGGGCTGGATTTGAACCAACGACCTTCAGGTTATGAGCCTGACGAGCTACCAGGCTGCTCCACCCCGCAATCTGGCTTCTCCGACTGGCGGGGCTGGCGGGAGTTGAACCCACAACCCTCAGATTCGTAGTCTGATGCTCTATCCAGTTGAGCTACAGCCCCAAATCGGAAAACGGCGGGTAGTATACCATTTCCCCCGTCGGAATGCAAGGGGGGTGCAGGCGCTTTAATAAAACACCTTCCAGAGGAAGAGTCCGCGGGCGGGCGCCGTTTCAACGCGCGCGGTGCGCGGGGAAGCGGCCTCGAGAAGCTCTTTTACCGCCTCGGGGCGCTCGTTTCCCTTGCCGACCGAGAGGAGAAAGCCCACCATGGAGCGGACCTGCTTGTAGAGAAAGCCGTCGCCGCGCACGATGAAGGTGTAGCGAGGACCCGCCTTCTTCACCTCGAAGGAAAAGACGCTGCGGACCGTCGTCTCGAGGACGCGGTCGGGGTTCGCCGCGAAGGTGACGAAATCGTGCTTTCCGACGAAGTAGGACGCGGCCTTCTTCATCGCGGCGAGGTCGAGTGGACGGTGGCAGAAAGTCCAATATGGCGCGAGGTGCGGCGGAAGGATGTCCGCCTGGTAGAGCTGGTAGCGGTACTCCTTCCCCTTCGCGGAGAGGCGAGCGTCGAAATCCTCCTTCGCATACGACGCCTTAAGGACGCGGATCGCATCGGGAAGCCGTGCGTTCATCGCCCGCACGAGGTTCTTCGCGGGAATCGGCTTCGTCAGGTGGAAGTGGGCGACAAAGCCCTTCGCGTGGACGCCTGCATCCGTGCGCGACGAGCCGTAGACACGCACCGGCGCGCCATCGAGATACGCAAGGGCGTCTTCAACGACCTGCTGGATGCCGACTGCATTTTCCTGGTACTGCCAGCCGGAATACGCCGTACCGTCGTAGGCGATGACGATGCGGTATTTTCTTAGGGTCAGACCCTTCTGATTGCAGTCGTTCGACGCAGCTTTAGCTGTGTCAACGGCTGTATTAGAGGGGTCTGACCCTGTTGCTTTCTTCTGATTGCAGTCGTTCGACGCAGCTTTAGCTGTGTCAACGGCTGTATTAGAGGGGTCTGACCCTGTTGCTTTCATCGCGCGAACAGCTTCTTCATGTCGGTGAGGCGAGACTTGTCGGCAACAAGAACGGAATCGGGCGTCGTGACGACGACGAGGTTCTTGACGCCGAGAAGCGAGATGCGCGCGCTGCGTGCGACGCAGATGTTGCCGTCTGCCTCAACGACCGTGCACGGCCCTTCGCGGACGTTGCCGCGCGAGTCATGCGGGAAGTACTTGTCGAACGCGGCGAAACTGCCGACGTCGTCCCAGCCGAAGTCGCCGGGAACGACCTCGACGTTCTTCGACTTCTCCATCACGGCATAGTCGAAGCTGATTTTTGGAAGAGCGGAATAAAGCTTGGCCAGACTGCCGCCTGCAATCGCCGTGGAGCGCGAGCGAGTCCCGTCCGTCCTGTTCGTCCCGTCCGTCTCGAGTCGGGTCAAGCGCTCAAGCACCGGCGCGTGCGCGGCAAATGCGCCGCGGAAGGTCGAGGCGCGGGCAATGAACATTCCAGCATTCCAGAGATAGCCGGCCTTGACATACTTCTTCGCAGTCTTCGCATCGGGCTTCTCGACAAAGGTGCGCGTCTTTGGCGAAATGTAGCCGAAGCACGTCGCGGGGTAGGTCGGCTTGATGCCGAGAGTGACGATGACCTGCTTGCGGCGGGCGATGGCAACGGCTTTCGAGACGACCTTGCGAAACGCCTTTGGGTTCGACACCATCTGGTCGCTTGAGAAAAAGCCGATGACAGGGTCGGCCGCAGATCCAGCCGCAAGCCCGACGCCGAGCGCAACCGCGGCACCAGTGTCGCGGCGCATTGGCTCGCCCAAGATGTTGCACTTCGGAATCTCGGGAAGCTCCCTTCTCGTCGCCGCGACGAGGTTCTTCGCCGTCACGACGAAGACATCCTTGGACGAGACGAGGCCGTCAAGCCGGCTAACGGCCTGACGGATCAGGCTCGCGCCGCCAAAGACGCGCAGGAACTGCTTCGGGCGCTCGGGAGTCGAGAGCGGCCAGAACCGCTCGCCCGAACCGCCTGCGAGAATGACTGCCTTGAAAGTCGAAGTGCTCATTTACTTCCTTTGAAATCAAGAAGATGTCCGATTAGATAGCGGAGGCCGCGGTAGTAGAAAGCGAAGTTGAACAAGTTGCGGCGGAAGAGGTGCCAAAGCGCGGCGGGCTGGAGGAAGCCGCGGTACACCTTGCGGATCGCGCACTTGATCTCGTCCTCCGTGACGAGAGGCGTCTTCGTTATCGCGCGACGCATGTCGTACTCGTCCCAGTCGAGCGTCGCGAGAGCGTCATTCGCCTTGAGCTCCTTGAAGAGCGGCGTGCCAGGATAGGGAATCGTAAGCGTACACTGCAAGGTCTTCGCCCAGCCCTTCGCGAGAAGCCGCCGCGCGAGAGCGACAGACTTCGCGATTTCCTTCGGGCCCTCCCAGGCGTGGCCGAACATGAATGTCACATGGACATCGAGCCCCGCCTCAGTCGCCCACTTCGCGCCCTTTTCGACATCCTCGACCTTGAGCGCCTTACAGAAGCGATCTAGCGTCTCCTGGTTCGCGGACTCGACGCCGAAGAGGACAAACTGGAAGCCGGCCTTTCGCATGAGCTGGTAGTCGGCCAAGGTGAGCCGCCCGAAGCGCATGTTGCAGTCGATGCGGACTTTCTTATTGAGCCCGCGCGAAATCATCTCGTTGCAGAAGTCGGCGAGCCACTGTCCGACAGGGAAGGAACCCGAGTCGTCCATGATCTCCTTCACGCCGTACTTCGAGACGAGATACTCGATTTCGTCGACAACGTCCTTTACCTTGCGGACGCGGTAGCGGGGATAGAGCGTAGTCCAGCTGCAGAAGGTGCACTTGCCGTGCCAGCAATCGCGGCCCGACATGATGTATGTGCCGGGCTTGCGGCGGAAGTTGCCGTTCTTCTCGGCGTAAAGCTCCCAATGGACGAGGTCGCGGTCTATCCAAGGAGCGTCGGCGATGGAGTCCTTCAGGGCAAACGGCTGGATCCCCTTGGGGCAGCCGGCGGCGAGAAAATCGAGAAGCCCGAAATCCCAGTCGCCGCCAGGAATCACCGCCCAGACGCCGGGCTTCTCGATCGACTCCTCTGGAAGCGCCGTGACATGGTCGCCAACTAAAAGGAATTTAACATCCTTGGGTAGGGGTGCGGGACCGCCCGAGGTTCCGTCCGTTCCACACGGCAGGTGTTCCGCTATCCACTTCCAATGACGCTTGACGACTGGCGTCTTCGTCTCAAGGACAACGAGGTCGGGGTGGAACTCCGAAAGCCGAGTATCAAACGCCTCGGGCGAAAGCTCCGAGGCGATTCCATCGAGGAAGAGAACCTCATGCCCGGCCTTCTTCAGCATCGTCGCCGCCGTAGCTGGCACGACGGGGAAGATGTAAGTCGGCCGGGAGAACCACTGGAATTGGCGGTTCTGAGTGAGGAGCGCGACACCCTTCTCGCTCTTCAGCGGCGGATAGGCAATCGCGACCCTCATGAATTACCACTTGTAGCCAAGGCCGACGATGTAGCGGAAGTCGCTCGACTTGCGGCCGACGGAGGGCATGGAGTTGTAGTCCCACTCGATCTTCGCGAGGAGGTCGAAGTCCATGATGATCTTCGTCGTGAAGCCGACATCCGCCTTGATGAGGTGGTTGTCGAAGTCATCGACCTGCGGGAGGAACTCGAGGTTGTGGAAGGCCTCAATCTCGGGGTTCCACTTCGGGAAGTACTTGAGGTGGTGCGCGTAGCGGAGCGTCGCATAGCTCTTCTCGGCATCCGGATCCTTCTCCTTGTAGTCCACGCGAATCCACGCGGCACCAAGTTCCTGGTTGAAGCTAACCGTACCGATAGACCAAAGCGCATCCTTCTCGAACCACTGGTAGCCAAGGCCGCCGCCGAGCTTCAGGCGGAAGTCAAGCCCGGCAATGTCGTCCTGCTCGTAGCGCCCGTTCTCGTAGGTGTAGAACGCCTTGCTCCAGAAGTGGTCATGCTGGCCCTCGACCTCCCAGCGATCAGTCGACTTCTCGCGATCATGCTTGGACGTGCCCGTCTCGCTGTAGTAGTAGCCGAAGTTGAGGTTGACGCGATCGTCGTCCCAACGGCGGTTGAGGTTCGCTATGACAGAGGCGTTGTTCTTATAGGTATTGCCGCGGGCGCTTTCGTAGGCAACGTTGATCGAGCCGTGCCATGTTTCCGGCGGCTTCTGCTCGGGAGGAAGCGCGGCCACTTCTACCTGCTTCTCGCCGGCCGTCTCGACAAACGCGACCTTGTCAGCCGCAACCTCGACGGCGCCGAGATCATCGGACGTGAACTTCACCTTGTCGCCGGCGACGACGGCGCCAGTGCCCGTCAGCACGGTACCGGACTTCAGCACCATCCTGTCGGCGAATGCGGACGCAGCGGCAATGGCCGCAAGCGCGAATACTGCTTTTTTCATTGTTTTTCCTTTTTGTAGTTTGGATCTTTGACAAATGGAATCCACGAAGACGATTCCTGGCGCGGCGGCGGCAGGGGATCCTTCGCCTGCTCCTCGAGCGAACGTAGGTCGAGCGAGCCAATGCCCTCGAGATTCTTCTCCGGCCTGTCGCCGGGCTCGAGCTTCTGGCCCTTAGTGTACTGGCGGCCGAGGACTGCGTTCTTCGGAAGCCCTGCGTCCTTCTGCATCTCGTTAGGATTGACGAGACCGACCGTGACGAAGACTATGATCTCCTTCTGCTGCTTCTTGCGGGCGCGAGAGCCGAAGAGTCGGGGGCCAATCCAGGGAATGTCACTCAAGAGCGGTATGCCGTTGTCGACTTGTTCCTCAACAGTACGCGAGAGCCCGCCGATAACGGCCGTCGTGCCGCTCGCCATCGCGAAGTCGGTGACAAGGCGCTGAACCTCTATCACGGGATACCTCGCCGATATCGTGCCGCTATCCGCGTCGGACGCAGTTCCGGACTCGACCCAGCCACTCTGAGAGGAAATCGTCGGGACGATCGAGACGTTGATGAGCCCGTTCGTACCTATGCGCGGCGTCACGTCGAGAGTTATACCCCAGCTGAAGAACGCCTCCTTCGCGAACATCATCTTGTCTTCGCCGGGGATGTCAGCCATCTGCATGTCGAGGTCAAGAGAGTCGCTGCCGGAGGTCGTCGTGCGTTTCGCCGCGATCTTGACATTCGGATACTTCGTCGTCATGTCGACCGTCGCCTTCTTGCCGGACGAGACGATGATCTTCGGGTTCGAGAAAATGCGCGCGTCCTCGCTGCCTTCGAGGGCAGAGAGGATTACGTACATCTGCGAAAAGTCAAGGGTGCCGTTGAAATACGTTATCGCGCCGTCAGCGGCACCAGTGAGGGCCGAGCCGGAAAGCTTGTACGTCGTACCGTCGGACGTCGTGCGCGTATAGTCCTGAACTCCCTTGCCGAGACGGTTCTTCTGGATGCCCCCGCCAAGCGAGACCGCTCCTTTCATGCCGTCGAGCATCGACCAGTCGATGCCAATGTCGCGAAACACATCGTTCGACAGCTCGACGAACCGGGCCTCGATGTAAACCTGCTTCGGCTCGACGTCGACCGCGGCTATAACCTGTTCGCAGGCGTCAAGGATCATCGCGGGAGCTGTGACCATCACGGCGTTGGACTCAGGGAACGCAATCGCCATCTTGTTGATCTTCCAGTTGACGCCGAAATCGCCGGACCACGTGGCATTCAGTTTTGCCGCGACATCCTCCGCAGAAGCGTGCGCGAGCCGGAACGTGCGCGTCGAAATGCGACGCCGAGCGAGCATCTCCTCGGACTTCTTCTCGGCCGCAGCCCTCTCCTTCGCGGCTTCGGCACGCTCCACGGCGGCCGCAGCGACACGCACCTCCTCGGCCGCGCGGGCCGCGGCGGAGGCCACTATGACGGCGTTGGAAAGCGTGAGCTCGTCGACGTCCGAAGACGCGACGAGATCGCCTGACACGGGATCGAGCGGGTCTGCCGCGACCTCAGCAGGCAATGCCGTTCCGATTCCGTCGGCCGCGAACGCGGCGTACAGAAACGGCACGAGAGCCAATGACAAGACAATATTCTTCATTCTTGAGAAAAGATTATACCAAATTAGCCCCTGAAAATGAAGAATTTACGGGCAAAAAAGTTGAGCATGAACGATACGACAACTTCAATGACGACGGCCGCCGAAGTCGTCATTCCGGCGAACTTGATGAGGATGCTCTGGACCGTGAGCGCTATCGCAGTGGCGAGCGCCGCCACGCCGAAGAACATGCCGAACTCGGCATACCAGCGAAACTTGCCCGGACGGAACACAAACGCTCGGTTCATGAGCCAGCAGAAGACGTTCGCGACAGTGAACCCTACCGCCGTCGCGACGCCGGCGAGGAACCAGCGCGCCTGATGCCATGGTTCTTCGCCGGTGAAGGCAACGCTCGGCAACCCCAGCAGCTCAACCGCCTTGTCGCTTGGCGTCAGGCACTTCAGGCATGTCGACGCCAAGACGTAGAAGACGGCGAACTGCACAGCCGTAGCCGCGACGCCTATGGCGCCGTACTTGACGAACTGTGCAAACGGTCCGCAGTCGTGCGAGAGAAATCGCCGGACGAAATCTCTCACGCAAGCCCCATCTTGCCAAGGTCGACCGAAAGGTCGCCGAGGGGCGCCGTGGTCTTCCACGCGCCACGCGTAAAGTCAGGGATGTCCATCGAGGCACTGCGGTTCCTGACCGACTTTTCGCTGAGCTCGCACAGGCAGCACCAGCTTGCGAGGTCATAGACGTTCTGGTCGAGCGGGAGGCCGTTCTGCATGCAGTAGGCAAGACGAAGGACCATGAGGAAGTCCATGCCGCCGTGGCCGCCCATCTTCTTGGCCATGTCGCCGGACTGCTTCCAGAGCGGATGCATGAACTCCTTGCGGATTTCCTCGGCCTTTTCGCCAGAGAAGAACGAGTGGGCGCCTGCGCCGGGCTTGTCCTCCCACGCGACGCGGTATGGGTAGTCGCAGAGAAGACCCTTCGTGCCGGTGATCGTATTGATGCGGCTGTAGGGACGCGGCGAGCTCACGTCGTGCTGGATCATGATCGAGCGCCCCTTCTTCGTCTTGATGAGCATCGTGTTCATGTCGCCCATCTCGACCTTGAGGTTGTGCTTCCAGTTGTCCGCCGGGAACGCCGCCTTGGCGTACGCCTCGAAGTTGAACTGGTTGGACTCGAGCGAAACGAGATAGTCGAAGCAGTCGCCGCGGTTGACGTCCATGTACCAGCAGATCGGGCCGAGGCCGTGGGTCGTGTACTGGTTGCCCTTGTGGGCGACGTTGTGACGGAGGCGCCAGAAGTTCCAGTATCCGCCGCCGCCGCCCTTCGCGTCAATCCAGTCGGCGTAGTTGTAGCTCCTCAGGTCATGGATGTACGCGCCCTCGGCGTGGACGAGATCGCCGAGCTTGCCGAGGCGGCAGAGGTTGAGCGCAAGCATCTCGATTTCGCCGTAGCAGCAGTTCTCGAGCTGCATGCAGTGGCGCTTGAGCCGCTCGGAGGTCTCGACGAGTTCCCAGCACTCGTCGACGGTGAAGGCCGCGGGGACTTCGACCGCTACGTGCTTGCCGGCGTTCATCGCGTAGAGCGCGATCGGAACGTGGAGCTCCCAAGGCGTCGCATTGTAGACGAGATCAACGTTCTCGTCGTCGCAGAGTTTCTTCCACTCCTCGGGGCCACCGGTGTAGACCTTGGGGGCAGGACGGCCCGCCTTGGCAGTCGCATCGAGCGTACTCTTGATGCGCGCGGCGTTAAGATCACAGATCGCTGTGAGCTCACAACCTGGAATCGCGTTAAAGCCATTGACACCGGCGCCACCACGTCCGAGGCCGATTATGCCAACCCGGAGCTTCTTGAACGGCTTGTCCGCGTAGGTCGCCATAGACCCGCCTTCGCCGAAGCCGAAGCCCTTTGTCGTGGAACAGCCGACGACAGCCGCCGCCGCGCCCATCCACGCTGCGCCCTTGATAAAATCCCTGCGATCTGTATTCATAGTAAATGTCCTCCGTTTTTGACGGAGGACATTATACCATAAAATCCGAAAACTGTGCGTGGATTTTCGCAAGCTGCGGCTTACATCCCGCCGCGACCCCTGAGCGAGCCATGCGAGAGGAAGCCCTCATACTTGCGGACAAGGAGATGCGACTCCATGATTCGGAGCGTATCGAGCGCGACGCCCACGATAATGAGGAGCGACGTGCCGCCGAAGAACGACGCGATCACCCACGGGAGACGCATCCAGCCCATGAGAAGCATCGGGATCAGCGCAACGATGAGAAGACCCGTGCCGCCGATGAGCGTAATCTTCGTCATCAGGTCGTCGAGGTACTCGGCCGTCGCGCGACCAGGACGAATGCCCGGAACATAGCTGCCGTCCTTCTTGAGGTTCTCGGAGATGTCGATGGCGTTGAACTGCGTCGCGACCCAGAAGAACGCGAAGAACATGATCAGCGCGGCATAGATAACGACATGGAGCGCAGAACCCGGGTTCGCAAGCGCCTGGCCGAAGCTGTTAAGCTTGCCGGAAAGCCCAGCAGAGGTGGCATCGGTCATCTTGACGAGGATCGCCGCGGGAATCTGGATGAGCGGCTGCGCGAAGATGATCGGCATGACGCCCGTGTAGTTCACGCGAAGCGGCATGAACGTCTGCTGCATGCCATACGTGTTGCCGCCGCCGACCGAACGACGGGTGGAATGGATCGCCACCTTCCTGACGCCCTGCGTGAGCATCACGGTGCCCATGACGACGATAAGGAAGAAGAGAATGAGGATCGGAAGCTCGGCGATAGGTGCAGAGGCCTTGACGCCGGCGAGGCCGAAGTAGCGCTCCCACGCGCCGATGAGCGCCTGAGGGAGACGCGACGTGATGTTGATCATGATGATCAGCGACGCGCCGTTGCCGATGCCGAAGGTGGTAATCTGGTCTGCGAGCCACATGACAAAGAGCGACGCGGTCGTCATGCCGATCACCGTCATCAGGTGGAAGCCAATGCCGGGATTCGCAACGATCTCGGTGCCAGCGAACGCAGGGCCGAGCATGGCCGGATGGCTGAGGACCGTCGCAATGCCCCAGGACTGCACGACACAGAGGACGATCGTGAGATAGCGCGTGATCTGCGCGAGCTGCTGGCGGCCCGACTCGCCTTCCTTCTTCAGTTTCTCGAGCGCGGGGATGACCGAGCCGAGGAGCTGAATGACGATCTGCGCCGAGATGTAGGGCCAGATCGAGAGGAAGCCGATGGCGCACTGGCCGAGAGCGCCGCCCGTGAAGACCTCGAACCAGTCGAGCATGCCGCCACCTGCGCCCTGGCTCTTGAAATCTGCTATGATGCGCTGGAGCGCCTGCCAGTCGACGCCAGGCGTCGGAATCTGCGAAACAAGACGGCACACGAACACGAGGCCGAGCGTAATCAAGATTTTCTTCCGAAGCTCCGGGATGCGGAACGCGTTCGAAAAGCCCTTCATCATCGCCATTTTTTGATCTCTCTTTCCTTCTTTTTGCGAAAACTTTTGTGTATTATATCAAAAATCAGGCGCCCCTTTCAAGGTCACGCCGCATTGCTTTTTTCTTTAGGGCATCACGCTTGTCGTGGAGCTGCTTGCCGCGGCACACGCCGAGGTCGACTTTTACGCGGCCGTTCTTGAGGAAAACCCTGAGCGGTATGAGCGTAAGCCCCTTCGCCTCGGTCTTGAGCTGGAGGTCGCGCACCTCCTTCGCATGGACGAGGAGCTTTCGCATTGACTTCGGCTCGTGGTTGAAGCGGTTGCCGAACTTGTAGGCCGCGATGTCGGCTCCGACGAGCCAGAGTTCGCCCTTGAGGACCGCGCCATAGCTCCCCGAAAGCGACACCTCGCCGTGGCGGACGCTTTTTACCTCCGTTCCCGTAAGCACTATACCGCACTCGATCGTCTCGAGCACGGTATAGTCATGCCTCGCCTTCCTGTTTTCGGCGAAGACCGGATTGAACTTCTTGTCTGCCACTTAGTCCGAATAGAGCGAATTCACGTTGACGTGCTTCAGGTTCCACTTCGTCTTGGCGTCTTCTGCCTTGGCGATGGCGTCGAAGTCGATTTCCGCGATAAGCTTGCCCTCAGCGACCTCGCGGAGCGCAATATCGCACTTGTCCTCGTCGAGCGACTGGGGCTTCACAAGCGGCTTCGCGCCGTTGATGAGCTCGCGCTCGCGCTTGGAAATCAGGTTCACAAGCACAGGGACAGAAGGAATCTTCTCGTGGGCCTTCTTCAAAAGTTCGTTGTTCATCTCAGTCTTTTCTCCGTTGGAAGCGCGTATTATATCAAATTATTTCACTTCGCGGTAGGCGTCTACTGCTTTTTTCCACGCTGGGGTGCCGCAGTAGCCACACGGCTTGAACTCGGGGCAGAACCCGCGGTAGACGCATTCGGGGACGCAGCAGGCCGCGACCTCTGGCTCCTTCTTCGCGATTTCGTCCACGACGGCCTTCCACGCCGCGCGCGTCTCCGCGCTCGCCTGCCCGCAGAGGCGGCGGCGCGAAATGAACATCACGGCCTGAGCGTTCGCGAAGCACTCGTGCACGACGGGCGCGTCCTGGCGGTTCGCGTCGCGCTGGACGCCGGTCCTGTCAGTGCGCTGCGTCGAGACAAAGTGCTCGATGCCGAATTTATGACGCACGAAGTGGACGCTCACCCAGTAAGGCAAGTCCATCCACTTCCAGTTGAAGCAGAGCTTGCGGACGGGCGAATGCTCCGCGAGCAGGATGCGCTTCTTCCACTTGGAGCTCGGCTCTCCCTCGCCCTCCTCGCGGCGGATTGTCGTGCGGGCCGCGTCAGCGACCTCGCGCCACGTACCCTTGACCTTCAGGAACTTGATTTTCATTTCATTACCTCCACTGTTGAACCGTGTAGAACATGTTGACCGTGTAGAATTCCTGCATTTGCCTGGCGCGGGCGGAACGCGACGCGCTGCCAGCCAATGAGCAAATCGTACTTTAGAAGCGTGTCCGCCCCGATGCGGTTCATCGGCTCCGCGACAACCATCGGGCTTATCGAGAGCGGAATCCCGAGGACGAGCTCGCCGGGTTTCCCGACCATCGGCGCGAGAGACGAGCCGCTGCCATTCACGTCGGTGGCAGAGATCTCGACTTTTGCGTCTGTCGTGGGCCAGCTGGTTTCGCGCCCGAGAAATGTCATCGATGCCGCGGAATCGACGATAAGCGGAATCTCCTTCTCGCCATAGCGCGCCTTGAGGGTGATGCTGAAGGGATCGGACGCAGCGCGATCGACGGCGTTCGTGAACCCGGCGAGACGCGCGCGCGCCGGCGCAAACACGACCTCGCCCGCACCCAGGGAGACGAGCGTCGTGACACGCCCCACGACGTTCATACCGATTACGCCGTCGATCTTCTCGCCGATCCCCTTCGGGAAATGCGAGATGTCGAGCACCATCACGTCGAAATCGCCGAACTCCGCCGCGCCGACCTTGAACGAATCGGCGTGCACGAGCGACGGCAATCCCTCGACATTTGTGACGCCCGCAAGGACGACTTTCTCAAGTTTGTAGTCTTTGAGCTCGCGCTCAACGAAGCCCCTGTCGAGCGTCGTATGAGTCGCGCCGGTGTCGAAGAGAAGCGTGCAGGGCTTCCCGTCAACTTCGCCGCGAACGATCGGCATGTTGTTGCCGAGGACACGCACTGCGACAGGAGTGTCGTTAGTCGGCGCCGTCTCGGGAAGAAACGGCACCCGCCCCGCGAAGGCAGACGTCGCGGCAATGGCGAAAAGTGTCGCAAGCGCCTTCATCTGGACGGTTCGTCAGCGGACTACGAAATTGACCATGCGCTTCGGGACGGCGACGACCTTGACGATCGTCTTGCCCTCGAGGAACTTGGCGACGTCGGCGTTCGCCTTTGCAGCGGCCTCCATCTCGGCAGGAGTCGCCGCGACAGGAACCATGACGCGCCCGCGGAGCTTGCCCATGACCTGGACAGGGATCTCGACCTCGTCCTCGACGAGCGCCGCTGGGTCGAACTTGGGCCACGGCTCGTACGCAAGCGACTTGTCGTGGCCGAGGAACTGCCAAAGCTCTTCGCCAAGATGCGGCGCAAACGGAGAGAGGCAGAGAACAAAGGTCTCAAGGAACGGACGGGGAAGACCAGTCTCCCCCGCACCCTCACTAGCGGAACTTGAGTTTTTCGCAAAGTCCTCCGCCTCGTTCACAAACACCATCATCGCGGAGATGCCGGTGTTGAAATTCATTGTCTCGAGGTCTTCGCCCACCTTCTTGACCATCGCGGCGAGACTCTTCGCCTCGGCCTTGGTCATCGCGCGGTCGACAACAGGCGTCTCGGTGACAAGGCGGTTGGCGCGCTTGAGGAAGCGATACACGCCCTCGACGCCCTTCGTGGACCACGGCTTCACGGCCTGCAGGGGGCCCATGAACATTTCGTAGAGCCGGAGCGAGTCTGCGCCGTAGTCGCGAATTACGTCATCGGGATTGACGACGTTCTTCAAAGACTTCGACATCTTCGCGGGGAACTCGGTGAGCTCCTCCATCTCGCCGCCTTCCTCGGCGCCCCAGGGCTTGCCGTCGCGCCACTCGATCTTGTCCATCGGAACGAGAACGCCGCGCTTCGTCTTGTAGGCCATGCCAAGGATCATTCCCTGGTTGACGAGACGCTGGAAAGGCTCAGGCGTCGGAACGAACCCGAGGTCGAAGAGGACCTTGTGCCAAAAACGCGCGTAGAGAAGATGGAGAACCGCGTGTTCCGCGCCGCCGACATAGAGATCAACGGGAAGCCACTTCTTGAGAAGCTCGGGGTCTGCGAAACACTTGTCGTTAGTCGGGTCGATGTAGCGGAGATAGTACCAGCAGGACCCAGCCCACTGCGGCATCGTGTTCGTCTCGCGGACGCCCTTCTTGCCGGTCTTCGGATCGACGACGTTCACCCACTCGGTCGCCTTTGCAAGCGGTGGCTCGCCGGTGCCGGTCGGCTTGTAGTCGGCAAGCTCGGGGAGCGTGAGCGGCAGGTCGTTCTCGTCCACGAGGGACTGCGTGCCGTCCTCCCAGTGGATCACAGGGAACGGCTCGCCCCAGTAGCGCTGGCGCGAGAAGAGCCAGTCGCGCAGCTTGTACTGCGTCTTCGCCTTGCCGACGCCCTTTTCCTCAAGCCACTTGATCATTGCAGGGCGCGCATCCTCGACGGAGAGCCCGTTCAGGAAGCCCGAGTTCACCATCACGCCAGTCGCGATATCGGTGAAGGCCGCCTCGCCCGTGTAAGGCACTGGGTCGGGCGACGCGTTCTTCGCGGCCTCGCTGTCGGCGGGCGCGACAACCTGGACGATCGGGAGATTGAACACCTTTGCAAAATCAAAGTCGCGCTCGTCGTGCGCGGGAACGGCCATGATCGCACCAGTTCCGTAGCTCGCGAGAACGTAGTCGGAAATAAAGATCGGAAGCTCGTCGCCGTTCACCGGATTGACGCCAGCGACGCCCTCGAGCCGGACGCCCGTCTTCTCCTTGTTGAGTTCGGTACGCTCGAGGTCGCTCTTCGAGGCGGCCTTCTTCTGGTACTCCTTGACGGCGTCGGCGTTCTTGATTGTGCCGTTCTCGAGCCACTTGGCAACAAGCGCGTGCTCGGGCGAAAGCACCATATAAGTCGCGCCGAAAAGAGTGTCGCAGCGGGTGGTGTAGACGGTAATTTTATCTTCCATGGGCTGGGGTGCGGGCGCGCCAGAGCGCCCGTCCGTTCCAGTCACTCCAAAATCCACCAGCGCTCCCGTGGACTTGCCGATCCAGTTGCGCTGCATTTCCTTGATGCCCTCGGGCCAGTCGAGCGTGTCGAGATCCTTGAGAAGACGCTCGGCATACTCGGTGATCTTGAGCATCCACTGGCGCATGGGCTTCCTGATGACCGGGTGGTTGCCGCGCTCGCTCCTGCCGTCGATCACTTCCTCGTTGGCGAGCACCGTGCCAAGTGCGGGGCACCAGTTGACCGGCACCTCTGCGACATAGGCAAGCCCCTTCTTGTAGAGCTGCTCGAAGATCCACTGCGTCCAGCGGTAGTACTTGGGGTCGGTCGTGTTGACCTCGCGGTCCCAGTCGTAGCTGAAGCCGAGAGAGCGAATCTGCTCGCGGAAGCGGTCGACGTTCTTCTTCGTCGTGATGGCGGGGTGGGTGCCGGTCTCGACGGCGTACTGCTCGGCCGGGAGCCCGAACGCGTCCCAGCCCATCGGGTGAAGGACGTTGAAGCCCTTCATCCTCTTGTATCGGCAGAGGATGTCAGTCGCGGTATATCCCTCGGGATGGCCGACATGGAGCCCCGCGCCCGACGGATACGGGAACATGTCGAGGCAGTAGAATTTCTCGCCCTCGGCGGAAGAGTCGGTCTTAAATGTCTTGTTTTCGAGCCAGTGGCGCTGCCACTTCTTCTCGATGGCTGAGAAATTGTATTCGCTCATTACTGCTGCTTCTGATCTTCGGCGTGCGTGGCGATCGCTTTCTCGATTAGCCCAGACACGTCGTTGGTCGCCGCAGCGACGCCGGCCTTTACGGCGTAGTAAATTGCCTTGTGCGAAGAGCTGCCGTGCCCGATGATGACGGCGCCTGGAACGCCCAGGAGGGGCGCACCGCCGTAGATCTCGGGGTCGAGCTGCTTCTTGAGCGCACGGAACGCGCCCTTGAGGAGAATCGCGCCAAGAACGCGCCATGGCCCGCGGAAGCACTCGCGCTTGAGCCAGTAGCCGATGGCCTTCGCAATCGACTCGGTCGTCTTGAGAACGACGTTGCCGACGAAACCATCGCAGACTGCGACGTCGATCTGACCCTTATAGAGGTCCTTGCCTTCGATATTGCCGACGAAGTTGAGGTCCTTCACTTCCTTGAGGAGCGGGAAGGTCTGCTTCGTCATCTCGTTGCCCTTGCAGTCCTCGGTGCCGATCGAGATAAGGCCGACGGCAGGAGTGGTGCGCTTCAAGACGGCCTTCGAGTAGGCATTGCCCATGATTGCAAACTGGACGAGCCACTCGGGGTGGCAGTCCATGTTCGCGCCCGCGTCGAGGACGAGGAGCGGGCGCTTGGGCGTCCTGTTGGGCATCACTGTCGCGATTGCGGGACGCTTGACGCCCGGGATTCGCCCGAGGGTCAATATCGCGCTCGTTGCAACGGCGCCGGAGTTGCCGGCCGACACGAACGCATCGGCACGACCTTCCTTTACGAGGCGCATCGCTACATTGATTGAGCAGTCCTTTTTCTTGCGGACGGCGTCAACCGGAGATTCGTCCATCTCCGCGATGTCAGGCGCGTGGACGATTTCGAGAGAGCCACGCTCTATCGCGAGCTGCGATGACTTCTTGAGGTCCTTCGGGAGCTTGTCAAGCTCGGCCTGTATCGGCGCAAGCTGCCCAACGAGCAGGACCTTGACGCCGGGAATCCCGACGGCGGCCTCTACCGCACCGACGACTATCTCGCCGGGGGCATGGTCGCCACCCATTGCATCAAGAGCAATCCGCGTCATAATGCGGAAATCTCCCGGAAGAGTCTTACTTCGCCGCGGCGACTACCTTGCGGCCCTTGTAGGTGCCGCACTTGGGGCAGGCGCGGTGGGAACGAACGGCCGCACCGCACTCGGGGCAGGTGCCGATCTGGGCGAGGATGGGCTTCTCGAGGGAAGCGACACGCTCGCGTTTACGGCGCTTGGACACACGATTCTTAGGACTTGCCATGTTTTTCTCCTTGCTTGTTCAAATTGTCGAGCACATTCCACCGATCGTCTGACGGCATTTCGACCGTCTGTTCGACTCCCGGGCAGGTCTCGTCACAGACCGGGTATGTCGGTAGGGCGAGTATTATACTCTCTCTTAGCTCTTCCGTCAAATCGACCTCGGGCGAATCTTCGCTGATTTCAAAGGACGCCGTGAAGTCCTCGACCTTGATCGTATCGTCGAAATCCTTGCCACACCGGCTACACACAAGGTCGAAATCCTGCTCAAGACGGCCCCTCACGAGAAGCTCCGAGCCAAAGACCTGGAGATGTAGGACATAGCGGACACCGCCGAACGGCTTCACGAACGGCTCGTCGAGGTCTACGCAGTCGACTTCACCCTCAAGCTCCTCGCCTTCGGGGTCGACGCGCGACGTGTCTATTGTCAGTTTTGTCTCCATGTCGCTGATATTATACCAAAAAAGCGGAGATGGTGGGGTTATTGACAGGACGATTGGTGGCAGTGTAGAATATCGTCCGATGAAGTCCAAAGCTCCAGACATCGACATCATCTACGAGGACGAGGCCATTGTCGTCGTCGACAAGCCGGCTGGCGCAATCGTCCACCCTGCGCCCGGTCACGAGGGAGGCGCGCTTACGGCCGCGCTCGTGCGGCTCTACCCGCAGATGGCGCGCGTCGGCTCGGCGGAGAGGCCAGGGGTTGTCCACCGGCTCGACATCGAGACGAGCGGCGTCATTGTGTTCGCGAAGACCCAGGAAGCGTATCTCGACCTCCGCCGCCAGTTCGAGTCGCATGAGACGGTGAAGAAAACCTACCTCGCCGTCGTCCACGGTAGCCCCAAGCCAAAGAACGGGACGATAGACGAGCCAGTCGGGCGCGAGCATCTAAGCGCAGTCACGCACTGGGAAACCCTCGGGAAGCACGACGGAATTTCGCTCGTCGAGTTCAAGATCGACACCGGGCGCATGCACCAGATACGAATCCACGCGGCATCACTCGGCTGCCCCATAGTGGGTGACAAGACCTACGGCAGCGCCGAAAAGGACCGCCATCTGAGACGCCGCCCCGCGCGGCAGCTGCTACACGCGGTCGAGCTCTCGTTCCTCCACCCCGTCACGCACAGGCGCGTCACATTTGCCGCGCCGCCGCCCGAAGACATCGTCTACGCGTAACGGCTACCCAAGCGTGTAGCCCTTGCGGTACTGATAGTGAAGGAGCGCGTTCGCCTCGTCGCAGTTCGTAAAACGCTCCGCATCCGCGTCCCATTCGAGACGGCGGCCGAGCTTGTAGGCGATGTTGGCGAGATGCGCGAAGCAAGTCGAGCGATGCCCTTCCTCAAGCGTGCAGAGGACGGCGGGATTGCGGTCGATGCAGCGGTCCACGAAGTCGCCGATCACGTTCCTCGTCGCGCTCTCGGCTGAGCCATCGTCGAGAAGCGCCTCCTTGAAGACATACTTCTGCGGCTCGAAGGTGTTTACGGGGTTGTTGAACTCCTTGCTCTTCGAAGGACGTATCTCCCAGCCCTGCTGGTCTGCGAAGATCGTGGCATCGCCCGAGGCGAGTTCAAGCTCTCCCTGCTTGATCGGGTTGGAGCGCCCGCCCTCGAAGACATTGAACTCCATCGCCTTGCCGCTCGCGAACTCGAAGATGCAGAACATCGTGTCGGGAATCGTCGCGTCCGAGCGGTCGCCCGTGTAGTACTTGCCGCCCACCGCCGTGATCGCCGACGGCGCGCGCTCATCCATCATCCAGCGCATCGTGTCGAGGTAGTGGACACCCCAGTTCCCGACCTGGCTTGAGAAGTCGACCTGCCAGCGGAAGTAGTACGGCGCAATCGTGTACTTGTAGGGGCGGTAGGCGCGAGGCCCGAGCCACGCGTCCCAGTCCATGCCCTTCGGCGGCTCGCACGGCGGGCACTTGCCGATTCCGTTCGGGCAGATGTTCGAGACGCGCGCGGCGCGGCCAGTGCGGAACATGCCGTACTTCCCTGTCGCAATCGCCTTCTTGAGCTCGCGATACGCGTCGTTGCCGCGACGGTTCAGCCCGACGGCGACAATCTGCCGCGAGTTCTTCTGGGCATTCACCATCGCGCGCCCCTCGGCGACTGTCGCCGTGAGGGGCTTCTCGCAGTAGACGTCCTTCCCGGCCTTGATCGCGTCGATCGTCTGGATTGCATGCCAGTGGTCTGGCGTCGCAATGCAGACTGCGTCGACGTTGGGGTCCGCGAGAAGCGCCTTGTAGTCCTTGTAGAGCTTGCACGTCCCCGCCTTGATGCGCTCGGCGAGCTCGACTTCCTGCTTCTTCAAGGAACCGTCCTTGTTGCGGAAATTGGGAAGACGCCCCTTGAGCCCCCATTCGAGGAACTTCGGGTCAAAAGCGGAATCGTCGCGCTTCAGGTACGGCTCGTAGATGTCGGCAAGCGCCGTCACCTCGACAAGCGGATTCTTCATGAAGATGTGGAGGAGCTGCGTGCCGCGGTTCCCGACGCCGATGAAGCCCATGCGCACCCTGGCCTTGGAGCCCTGCGCCTTCAGGATGTTCGGCACGGCCATAGCACCCGCCATCATCGCACTTGCCTTTATGAACTCTCTTCTTTCCATTTTCAGTTTCCTTTCTTTAAACTTTAATGATCTCAACGCAGAGACGCAAAGTCGCAGAGTGCGCAGAGTTTTTTTGCGTTAAAAAAATTAGACCTTTTCATACATCTTTTCGTAGCGCGGCATCGGCTCGAGGATTCCGCCCGACTTCGCGTAGTAGTCCGCGTCGCACTCGAAGACGCCCTTCTCGGTGCGCGTCCAGTGCGCGTCGGGATAGGCGAGATCCTTGCGCATCGTCTCCCAGTTGCGGAAGTTCATGTGCCCGTTCGTCTCGACAAGCCCGAGGTCGCCAATCCCCGGGAACGCGGGGAGTCGCGATGCAACCGCCTTGTTCCACTCGACCATAGCGGGGCAGACGGTCAAATCTGCGCAGAAGCAGGGGATGTCCTTTTCATACGAGGCCTGGGCTATCTTCATCGACATGGACATCGTCTTCGCAATCGGCTTCAAGGCCATCGCGCGATAGCCCATCTTGATGCGTTCCAGCGCGTCCTTCACCGTATGCGCCGACTCGTCCGCCGCGAGGCGAAGCGGAATGTCGTTCACGTCTATGTCGGCGTATTCGTCAAACGGCTCCTCGATGATCGCCACCTGGTCGTACGCGCCGATCTTCTTCAAGTGATCGACGAACTTGAGGAAAGTCTCCTTCTTCTCGTAGCGGCCATTTGCGTCGAAGTAGTATGGGAGCTTCCCCGACTTCGTATAGGGAGTGCGGCAGTCCTTCAGGACGGCATGTATCTCGGAGACGCGGGCCATGTCCTTAGCAAGCATCTCTTCCTGAGTGCCTGGCTGGCCGATCTTGATCTTCATGAAGAAGTAGCCGGAGTCGACCGCCTCCTTGATCTCCGCGACGGGAACCTTGTAGGAGAAGAGCGGAATCGACGCGCACTTCGCGTGATGCGCGGCGAGCGCTGGGCGATAGGCGCAGGGGATCATCTCGTCGAACGAAGTAAGGCCGTTTTCGCGGGCGAAGAGAACCCACACGGCATTGTCGACCGCAACTAGTGCGTTCAAGGCGTAAGTCGCGCGAAGGTCGGGATTCGCCGAAACCTTTTTGCCGTACTCCCACACTTGCGGCCAAAGCCAGTCGTTGAGCTCGACTGGAGAAGTAAAAGTCTTGCCGACGAGTAGCTTGAGCGCATACTGCGTCATCGAGAACATGATCGCGTTGCCGCCCGCCTCGGAGTTAGACGCAAACACCTTTGCATCGGACCAAAGGCAGTTCTGTGTGCCAAGTCCGATGCCATGCTTCCCGGAAGTCGACTGGACAAACGCGGAGACGATCCACTCCTCGGTCAAGTACCCGCCCTTGAAGCCGAACGGCCGAACCATCGGCTCGCGCTCGAAACCACAGCTCGTCTTCGTGATCGTGATCGCCTTCATCGGCGCCCTCAGGACTGAGTCGGCCAATGCGCCCTTCGGCGCAACCATCGCGCCCGCCACCATCGCACTTGCCTTTATGAACTCTCTTCTTTCCATTTTCAGTTTCCTTTCTTTAAGCTTTCATGTTCTTAACGCAGAAACGCAAAGTCGCAGAGTACGCAGAGTTCTTAGAAACCGCAATCTCTCACCATCTATAGTAGCGATATGGATCATCCTCCGGAACGGGAACATCCGCATAGCGGACTACATCCGTCGCGAAGTCCGTCTCCATATTGGCGAGAATCCTGCAGAGCATATACTGCGCGCGGCGCTTCGTCGTCCTGAGATACGGCTTCGCCTCGTCGTCTATGGCCCACGGCGGAACCTGCCAGAACACAATCTTCCCCTTCCCGTGCCTGACTATGCGAAACGCCTCGTTGCCATCCTTCGCTGGCTTCGTGAACGCGTCGAATTCCATCGCGCCGTGCCACGACCAGTCGGCATTCGAAAGCCCGTTCAGAACTCCCGGCGGTTCCTTTATGCGCGATGCAAAGCATCCATTCGTATGCGCCATCTCAAGCGGCACAGGGCTCCATTCGGCGACTTCCTTCGCCGTGAAGCCGAGGCAGAGGACACTCGCTCCGTTCGCAACGCGGTCAAGGAAGTTCTTCGGCTTTTCAGCGCCAGACGCGACGACATAGACACTGTATAGACCGCTCTCTCTGTCGCCATCGTGCTGCCTCAGGGCTTTCGCGAGGTCGCGCGTCGCTATCCACGCCGTGCGACCGAACGCACGGGGATTCTTCGACCAGATCCTGACGCCATCGCCAAGCCGCGAGACAAGCCGACGCACGACATCGTCCGCCACGGGATCGACCGCCGTCCGAGCGGTGACGTCGAGCTGGCAGAACGTGATGCGGCCGTCGCCTATCGTCCAGTCGAGAAGCGGTGCGTACTGGAGATCGAAACCGCCGTCCACAAGCGCGCGCCAGTCGCCGACCGTCGGCTTCTCCTGGATGACCGTCGCTACGCAGCCACGGTTGCCGCACCGCCACACGCGCGTGTTGAGGTAGCCCGCCCACGTGTCAGTCAGGTAGTTGAGCTCGTTCTTCGGAATGTCCGTGAAGTATGGCGGCACTATAGTCGACTCGCCGTTCCAGTCGCGCAGCATGGCGGTGCCAAGAGAAAGGCCGAGGCGGTCGTCGCGAAAGCGCGGGAAAGTCGTCCTGAGCCCGTAGACCTGGACTCGAAAGCCCACCGACTCAAGCGTCTCCTTGCCCTGCTCGAAGACGAGGACGCGAGTGCGCGACTTCCGCGCAGCAGGAACGAGAACGCCGTACATTAGCTCTCGCGTGAGACATTCCCTGCCAACGACAAACGGCGTCTCTGGTTCGAGATTCGCGTCCGACGCCTTCGCTTTAAGTTCTTCGAGACCGAGGCGGACATACTTTACTCCAAGCCGGTCGAGCTCCTTCGCCGTCATCCCCTTTGGATCGTAGAGGAACGGCGTCTTTGACTTCTCGTCAATCGCAGCAGAGGCGTAGGCCTCGACGCCAAACTCATCCTTCTGCACAACGCCGCCGGCAAAGCGGAACTCTGCGCGAAGCACATAGCGCCCGGCGCGCTCTGGAAGAGCGAACGAAACCGGCACATCGTGACGCGTCCCTGGCGGCACGGTCACCTTGCCACTCAACACTTCGCCGATACGCTTGCTCCCGCCTACGAGCTCGCACGACCATTCGACCTCCTGCGCGACGCGGCGATCGTTCATGACGACAAGCGTCTTCTCGACTTTTTCGCCGGGACGAAAATGATGTGACTTGTCCGTAAACACGCCCTTGCCGCCGATGAACGCGCAGTCGTCCATATTCCACCTGACAAGCGTCTGGCCAACGGCGCTACGGCGATAGCGCAAAGCATCGCCAGTTCCAGTGTCCCAGCCCTCGTCGCGGATCGTGTCTGGAACGATGCCTGGGCGTTTAAGCCCTTCCCAGCGGCGGGGATTGACGCGCGTGGGCGCATCTCCGCCACGATGGAAGTTGCCCTGATCCCACGGCAGCATCGCGGTGATGCCCCAAGCGCGGTGGCTACGCCAGTTGTCGGCCATATAAGTGGACTGTATGCCGGTGTAGCGGTCTTCCATTTCCCTGAGAGGCCCGTTGAGATCAGTCCATCTAAAGGGCTGTTGGCGCGTCCAGAGCGCCTCCTCCTTTTTGAGCGCCTTGACCGTAACGGGGTCGCTTCCAAAATAGGCCGCATCACCGAGAAACGCCGCCGCGTATTCGCTCGCCCACAAGCTCATGTATCCGGGATTGCGCCAGATGAAGAGCGGGCCGCGGTAGCTCGACCAGGAGCAGATGTGCGGCATGCCCCACTCGACAAAGAAGAGTGGCTTCACCCCTTCACCGCTCCAATGCGAAAGCCAGTCGCTGCGCTCCTGCACCGGAGCCCAGTCGAGGTAGATGTTGACTGTGTGGAAGTCGTCAAGGTTGCCGGACTCATGGTGGTAGACGGGGCGCGTAGAATCTATAGACTTCGCAATCGCCCACGCCTCGTGCGCACGGCGGCGGGTACGAATCGTACCCTCCACGCGTCCGTTGCCGGGCTTCGGCTCGAAGTCGTATTTCCCGTCGATTCTCTGCGGATCCATGTCGCCTGAATAGCCCGCGAAATTGTGGTTCATCGCGTAGGTGACGACGCTCGGGTGGTTCCGTGCGCGGCGGATGCACCACTTGGCGAGTGCGCGATACCGCGCTGCGACCGCCGGGTCTTCGAGCTTCATTCCAAAGTCGCGCACATGCGGCAGGGAGAACGAGAAGAGCATTCCCGTCTCGTCGCATGCATCGAGGAAGTCGTCCATATAGGAAACCTCGCCTGGCGAGAAGTTGTAGTTGCCAGCGATGACATAGTTGAAACCCTCTTCCTTAAGACGGCGGCATAGCTCGAGCGATGACTCGCGGCAGGCAACGCCGGCGGCGGCGTTGATGGACCGATTGTAGAGCGCGCGGAGATGGATCGGAGTGCCGTTCAGCAGAAGGTCGCGCCCATCGATGCGAACGTCGCGGAACCCAAACGCAAACGGCAGCGCGGCGTCGAGCGTCCGTTCTTTCGCGTCCCTCAGTTCCATCACGCAAACATAGCGGTTCTGCGGCGTATGCACATCCCACTTCTTCGCGCGGGCAAAGTCCGCGGCAAATGCGACGCGCCCTCCCTCATCGGGTCTCATGCCCGCGCTGTGGGCCATAAAGACGGGCTTCAGCGAACCGACTTTCGTCACATCCGCCGTGTCGTACACGTGCACTTCAAGTTCGACTTCGCCCGCGACGCCCTCGCAGTCTGCCACGAAGTTTGCCTTGCTGCCCTGCACATCGCACTCCACAGTCGCGTCTACGACACGCGCGCCCTTCGGCATCACATCGAGATAGACGTCGCCTGTCACGCCGCGGTACTTTACTTCGCTCTTCCGCTCGGTTACCCGGCCTGGCGCGTTGAAGTCGAGCGTCAAGGGGTTGAGCGGATACGCCGTCACGTCAAGGACAATCGACTGCCTCACGCCGGGCTTCGTGAACTCCGTGATGTCCGCCTCGCCGCCTGGGAACGACACCTCCGCCGCGCGCTTCCCGTCGACATAGACGACTGCATGAGTCTGGAGCATCGTGAACGTCAGGACGACGCGCTTCCCCTCCGCCTCCCTCGGCATCGTAAAGTCGCGGCGATACCATGCGCGGTCACCTATCCCCGGCTTTACGCCCTTGTCTTCGAGCCACGGCGAGAGGATTATCTGCTGTCCTTCACGCTGCCATTCGTCGCCACGGTCCCATACGGACGGTATCTTACTCCAGCCCCAGTTGTCCTCTGGACCAGGCACTACGCCATCCTTGTCGTCCAAAAGCGGCGGACGAACGCCCCAAAGCCCGTTAAGCGACCAGCGCGAGCGAGTCGCCGTCTTCTGGCACCACGCATCGTCAAGCCCCCACGGATCGCCCTTCACGCCGTCGGGGATCGGTGCATTGCAAGGCCCTTTCACGTGGCGACGCTTGACCGAGATTGTGAGAGGTGCGAACTCGGCCGTTCCCGCCTTGCCGAAGTTGCCAATCGCGATGTTGAGACTTACCGCACCCGCCGGCACTGCGTAGTCACGCTCGCAGTCAATCCAGTCGTGCGTGCCCTCGAAGCCAAAGACATTCGGCCAGCCGCCGACCTGCTTGCCGCTGGCGTCGTGAAAGCTCATCGGGACTCGGGCGTTCATCCAGTTGTCCTTCCCGACGACGACATCCGTCGGCTTGACGCGAGTCTTGACGGTCAAGACGGCCCAGTCGGGCGCGAGCTTCACCGTCCAGCTCTTGTTGTGCCCCGCCTCGAACTTGCGCGGCTTGCCAGAATCAAAGACGACCTCTCCACTCGCGGCGAACGCCACAGCACACATTACAAAGAAAATGCCCCAGCTTTTCATTTCCCAGTCTCCCCCTTGCCTTGCCCATGCGCGTACAGCCAGTCGTTCAGCTGCGAAACGAGCGAGCTATCGCAGCCATGTCCCATGCCGATGCCGTGGACGATTGCACGGTCTTTTGCGCGGATCTCGTTGTAGGTCGCGTACACGGCCGTCGGCGGGCAGACATCGTCCGCAAAGCCCACGAGCACACGCACAGGACACGTGATGCGGGAGGCAAAGTTCGCGCCGTCAAAATAAGGCGCCCATTTCTTCGCCGTCTCCTGGTCCTCCTTCGGCTGGCCAAAGATGTGACACGGCCCGCAGCCGCTACGTCGCCCGACGAGCGGCGCCATGTTGTCCGTGAGCGCAGGCACTTTCAGGACGCCCTTCGTGAAGTTCCTGTTCAGCGCGAGCAACGCGAGCCCGAAGCCGCCGCCTTGCGAGGCGCCGCTATACGTGACGCTCGACTTGTCCGCCCAGGGCTGAGCTACCACCCAGTCCACGGCACGGCTTATGCCGAGAAAGGCGCGGTAGTAGTAGAACTCCTCGCGCGACTTGCCGAGACCCGCAACCGCGTAGTTGGAAACGCCGTACTTCTCCTTGACCTCGCTTTCGAGGTCCGCGTACTGGCGCAGGAACTCCGCGTCGTCGAACGCAAGCGGGAACGAATGCGCCGTCATCTTCAGGCAAATCGCGCCAGGCACAGGCGTCATGTCGTGCGCCCATTTCCCCTTGCCTGCGCCAGGAACCTCAACACGAACAGGATATTGCCGCGAGACCGACGCGTCCTTCGGCACGGATAGCCACCCATAGACGCGGCCGTTGTAGGAGGCGACGCTGATCCTGTAGAAATTCCACTTGTCGTTGCAACGCTCGTCGACGCGCTCGAGCCGTGCGTCCACGGGCGTCGTCTCGTCAAGCTTGCGCTTCGCCTCCGCCCAGAACGCGTCGAAGTCATCGGGCGAAGGGCTCGCCTTGCGGATCTTCTCCGGCTCGAATCCGACGCCGTAGATTTTCGGACGCTCATTGCCGGGAATGGCGACGCGCAGTCGCATGAACCCAGGCCGCTCCATCGTTCCCGAAATCGTGAAGACGTTCGTCTTCGAGAGGTCTACGGTCGCGCGCGCGAAGACATTTGTTGAAAAGTCGTCGAGCGTCGCGACGGCAGTGCCAGTGGCCTGCGCAACGGAAACCGTGAATGTCGCCTTCTCGCCGCACGCGTAGAGGCAGTCGGCATGGTCGGTGGAAACCGAAAATCCGTCACCCGCCTTCGCTCCGAGCGATAGGGCGAGGGCAGCGGCAAGGGCGAAAGACCTCATTACACGAGCTCCCAGCCCTTCTCGTATTTGCGGCCCCAGAACTCGGCGCCAGCCGAACCTGGCAGAAGGCGGCCAGTCGCAGGATCGGTCTTCACCGCCTCGCCGGTCTGCGCAGCGATGTTGCCAAGGTGCACCATCATCGTGGAACGCACGGCTGATGCGACTGGCTGGGTGGTGAGCGAGGGGTCTTTCGCGCGAACCGCCTCGACGAAGTTGGCCATGTGCGAGACGTCGGCAAGACGTGTCGGGTCGGTGAGCGAATGGACCTGCGAAGAACCAGCGGCGGCAGACGAGTCCCATTTCTTCACGACCTTCCCGTCGAGATCATAGTGCGTGACGTCGGTCGGCCCAAAGTGGAAGTTACCCTTCGAGCCGAGCAGGATGCAACCCGCCCAATCGGTCATCGGCGCGCTTCCCGGGTATTTCGCCGCGCACTGCCCTTCCCACGTAATGAAGTTCTTCCCCGGGAACTGCCATGTGCAAGTCTGCATGTCGTACCACTGCCAGTCGTCGTCGTAATAGCCGCGCGCGCCGAGTGAGACGGTGCGCTCTGGATAGTCAAGCCCCATGGCCCAGCGGGCGATGTCCACGAAGTGCGTGGCGTTGTTCGGGCACTCTCCCGTGCCCCACGTCTTGAACCAGTGCCAGTTGTAGTGGACGTAGTTGTCATGGAACGCCTCGCGCGGGGCGGGGCCCTGCCAGAGGTCCCAGTCGAGCCATTCCGGAACGGGGGCGACGGCTCCCTTCCCGATGGGCGGGCGGCGGTTCTGGTTCCAGCATCGCGCAAAGTGGACTTCGCCGATCGCGCCATCGCGGACGGCCTTGACCGCCTGGATGAACACTTGCGAGCTACGGCGCTGCGAGCCCATCTCGAAGACAATGCCCGTCTCCTTCTGGACGCGCTCGAGGACCTCGCATTCCGCCGCGCAGAACGTGCAGGGCTTCTCGACATAGATCGCCTTGCCCGCCTTCATCGCGGCGACGGCGGCCCAGGCGTGCCAGTGGTCGGGCGCGCAGCAGATGAGCGCGTCTATGTCGGCGCGTTCAAGCACCTTGCGCACGTCGGCCGCCATGTCGGGTTTCTTCCCCGTAAGCTCGAGAATCTTCGCCGCCGCCTCTTCGCGCGCCCGCGAGTCGACATCGCACACAACGGCCACCTCGCAGCCGGGCGTCCCGGCCGCGCGCTGCATCACCTGAAAACCGCGACCCTTCGCATGGCAGCCCATGATGGCGACCCGCACCCTCTCCGACGGTGCGGCGACTCCGAAGACACGCCCTGCTGCCGCAATCGCAAACGCTCCTGCGCCCGCCTTGATGAACTCTCTCCTCTTCATGGCTCTTTCTCCTTTCGTTGCATGTTATCCCCTCGCCATCCGTGGCGATCTGCAAAGTCCATGTAGACGTTCCAGTCGTACTGGGTGAGATCGTGCTTGCCGCTGCGGAGGTGGTAGGATATCTCGCCCTCCTGCTGCGGCGCGCCTGGCGCGGGAAAGCCGGAGGAGACAAATCCCTTCTTGCCGAAGATTCTCCTCCACGCGGGCGAAGCGTAGCGGGCCGTCAGGTATTCGCCGTAAGGACCCGCCCAGTCGTCGTCCGTTGCAGAGCCGATGCAGACAAGGCGAGGCGCAATCATGGCAACGAGCCAATGCTGGTCCCACGGCGAACGGTCGTCGCGGTTCACCCATGCCACGAAGCCGTCGTCGAACCAGAAGGGACGCGTCGTGCAGAGATTGACGAAGTGCTCGGACCCCAGAAGGTCGACGTGGTTGAGTTTTGCGCCACCGCAGCCCGAATCATTGGAGCACGCCATCGCAAAACGCTCGTCCCACGCCGCCGCTACGAGAGCAATTTTGCCGCCGCGAGAATGCCCGATCACAGCGACATGCCCTGCGTCGATGTCGGGTTGCGTCTCTATCCAGTCCAAAACGCGGCTCGCACCCCAGGCCCAAGCCGAAAGAGCCCCCCACTCGCGCCTATTGCGGTAGTGGCTCTCCACGTCGGAAAACGCGGCAAATACACCGAGAGTATTGCCATGCGGCCTGTCCGGCGTCACATCGCCCATGTAGAACGCGATGGCGGCGTATCCTCGCTCCACTATCCGCTCCGCCGGCCAGAAGTCGCTTTTTACGATGCGCTCCGGGTCGAGACATTCTTCGGCAGGACGGTTGCAGACGAACACGAAAGCGGGAACGCGCTTCTGCGACTTCGGCACGAACGCCGTCACGGAGAAGCTGTTGGTGCCGTACTTTCCGCCGTATTCGATTTTTACGAGGCGGCGCATCGCCTTGCCATCCATCATCGTCTTCTCGGGCGAAACCTCGGAAAACGCGAGATGCGGAGGCCGTTCGACGGGACGATGGCCGTAAACCTCGTCCGCGAGGATTTTCTTTATTTCGGCACGGCGTCCGTCATGCCAGTTTTTCGCGTTGGGGACCCACGCCCCCGGCGGGAACAACGGCGGCACGTCTTTCGGCTCCGCCATCTCGACGGCGATTGCCGTGTTCGCGACTAACGTCGCGAACACGGCAATGCAGGAGCTGAAAACACGGTTACCTGGCATGGAAACTACCGAATGGACAGTCTGAAATCGGAGGGCTTGTAATATGGCGATCCCTGATGGATTACAAGTGCCTTGCCAAGCGGCGCCGGCGCACCACAGCGAACAACGCCAATCACCAACTCCCCTGCATCGGCTTGAGCCCGCTCGCCTGCCGTTGGCGCACGGTCGATGTACGGCGCCGACTTCCAGCTGTAGAAGTGCTTGTCGACATAGACTTTGACCGGTTTCTCTGTCGCAGCGCACACACCAGTCAGCAGATTGTTCATCGCCGTCTCGGAAATCGCCTCGCCGGTAAACACGATACGTTCCGGCACATGTCCAGGATAGACCACTTCGACGGAGTTGCGGCGGCCCGCGTGGTCGTCGAAGATCCAGGTTCCGACGACGAGCTTAGGGTCGGCGTGTATCACAAGGTTCGTGAGCGACGAGTTCCCGGCGAACGCGCGGTCGTCAATATTCGTCACCGTCGTGCGTCCGCCAAGCTCAAGCGACTGCAGAAAGGGCATGGGCGAAAGCGCTGCGCCACGCTCTGGCGAGGTCCGCACGTTGCGCAGGGAGGGCAGCCTAAGCGCACCGTGCATTTCGTAGGCTCGGAGACTGTCGAGGTGGGAGCGGATATTGTTATCAATGTACTGCGTACACCAGGCCCGCTCGTCGATGTCCTCCACGGACGAAAGGTCCCACCACGCGAAGTCGCCGGTCATCTTGCCGTCCCAGAGCACGGTCTGCCGGAAGGCCCGAAGCAACGGAACCTGGAGGACGAGATGTGTGACGACCGTCTCTGCCAAGGCGTAGTCGGGGAGGTATTCCGGCAGGTCCGGCTCGTCCAAGAACAGGCGGGGATAGGCGGTTCGTGCCTTGTTTCCGCTCGGGTTGCCGGCGCGGAAGACGTCCCACAGGCGCCGGCCGCAGAGCGTTCCCGGCGAGAAGAACGTCCCGATGGCGTCCTTGTAGCGGTAGGGGTAGGTCGCACCGCCGCGGACGTCGGCGAACGCGGTGGCAGTCCAGGGCGTGTCGTCGCCGGCAAGGATGAACGCGCCACCGAAGTCGACCGTCGAGGCGCCGATCTGCATGTTCGTCGTCGCGCCGCCGTCCGCGATCTCGACGTCGAAGAGACCCATTGGCTCCTTCTTGCCGAGCGTGAACGTGTGTTTAGAGGCGTCCATCTCGGTTAGGTTCACAGTGAAGTTACCGTCGGTCGCCTTGGCCGTCCGTGCGGAACTGTCGTAATCCGTGATTGTCCACGGATGAACAAAACGGGCATGAATCCAGCCGTCTTGTCCAACCGGAACGCGAATCACCGGAGAAAACGGATCATTGTCACCAATGTCGCCATACCACTTGCGGAACGTCCCGCCATTCGCAGCCATTGCAGTGAGCGTCAGGATGGCGCCCGAAGGATAGACGCCGCTTCCCGGCTCAAGCTCCTGCACACCGGAAATGGAAATCGATCCATAGGTCGGATCCCATTCGATCGACGGCGCAAATGCGCCGAGGTCCTCGTCCTCGCTGCCGACAAGGGCGATATACTGGTCGTAGGTCGTAAGGAAAATCGACGTGTCCGCAACGCCGTATGGTACGGGACGCCCGGGGTTCGTCGACTTGAACGCGCGACGCTCGGCAAGCGAGAGCGGCGTGATCGTCTTACCGGCGAGAAATTCCGTCCATTCCGCGCCGTAGACCGGATCGTCGAGCGCCGGGTGCGCGAAGACCATGTTGCAGCGCTGCGAATCGCCGTCTCGTGTTCCAAAGGCCAGAAACGTAGGATGGGTGAAGAGCGGGTGTCCGCCTGTAAAAACAATATCGACAAGTTTCGCACTGTCGGGAAACATCGTCTTCGCAGAACCATCCTGATTGAAGATGAACCCGCCAGCCTGACCGCCGATCACGAGACGTCTAAGATTGATGCAATTGCGGAAGGTGCGACTGCCGAGCTTCTCCAGTGTCTGCTTTTCTGCCGAAAGCCGGATCTCCTCTGCGCCGCATTCGTAGAACGACGAGGAGTAGTTGTTGGTCGCATCGGCCGTCCGCCGTAGCGACGGCAGGGAGAGCACACCCCTGCCAGCCGCTTTGCGGAAGGTCTGGACCCATGTGTTCGTGAGGGAGGCGAAGTTCCAGTCCGCGAAGTCAGTCTCCACGCAGTTCT
>Ga0265298_10000558_pt1 | contig 55143 bp, 53 predicted proteins | sample AusTroGonzalo_MG_3_FD_193486 | JGI IMG/M metagenome (GOLD analysis project Ga0265298, IMG submission 193486) | Bovine rumen microbial communities from tropical cattle in Woodstock, Queensland, Australia - Gonzalo_01 | ecosystem: Host-associated > Mammals > Digestive system > Stomach > Rumen ... | reverse complement strand
ATGACTTCAAGCGGAGCGCCTGAACGCTGGGCATAATCAACTAATTCATCCTTGGTTGCTGGCCAAGGGGCATCTTCAAGTTTTGATGCTAATTCTAATGTCCAATACATATTGTATAAACGTAAAGAAATAAAGTTATTTTGTCCTTGTTCTAATTTTGCTGCAAAAGTACATAAAAATATATCATCTGCAAGAGTTTTACCAAAATATTTCAGGCTTTTTTTCATCTATGTTAATCTTTCTGGCTAAAACAAAGAGGTAATCAGAAAGTCGGTTGATGAATTGCAATAATTCTGGCTGTACTTCTGCCTGCTCTCCTAAAGAAAGAATTCTACGTTCAGCACGTCGGCATACTGTACGACATACATGACACTGGCCAGAGGCCTGACAGCCACCAGGCAGAACGAAGGCACGCAATTGAGGTAATGCCTCGTCTATCATATCTATTTCATGCTCTAACGACAAGATATCTTCAGTATGTATTACACTTGCCGCCTTTAGTTCTGTATTGCTTTGATCGGTTGCCAGATTAGACCCTACAACAAATAATAGTTTTTGTATGCGGGTTAATACTTCTACATCATGTGTATCATGAAGCAAACTAATCAGTAAGCCGATATGTGAGTTGAGTTCGTCAACAGTGCCGTATGACTCTAAACGTATATCCGACTTGGACACACGCTGGCCACCAACTAAAGAAGTGGTCCCTTTATCCCCCGTGCGGGTATATACCATGCTTTTCATGCTATTGTAGATTGTTTAAAAGTTCACTATATAATCTTGTTTCGTAATCTTCTTGTCAAAAAGGATAATGCCCAAGTCGTACAAATCAAAAGTTATGCCAGACCTGCTGTCAGTAACCAGTTTCTGCCAAATTTGCTTCAGCTCCTGACTCTGGTAAATGCCATATATCACCATCATGCCTTTGGGACCCATTATTTCCGCCTGCTCATCATAAACCTTATTTATATATTCAGGGTCGGCTTGATTAACATAAACCAAAGGAGAGGCTTCTTTTTCTAACCTATACAACAGCTCTACTACTTTTCTCGACTCTTTTCTATGTTTAGAATGAGCGCGTAAGGTGTTGCGTTCTGTTTTCGAGAGCTTGCCATATATTACACGGGTAATGAAGTCAAAAGCAAACGGCGAATGTACCCCATATCCTTTTCGGTGACGAAAGCGTTTCACCCATACCCAGCTTCTATTAATGACTTTTTTGATAATAGATGGTTTCATTTGAAATAATATATGTATTTAACTTGCATATTCTGCTACAAAGTTAAGCATTCTTCTACACGAAGAACATATAATTAAGTACAATTTATAGAAAAAAGTATTATCTTTGGCCACATGAATCTGATTCAAGTTGCAAAAGATTGGACATTGCCGGTATCTATGGGATTCGGCACACTGGTTTATCTCATTTTTGCCTACACACCTGCATTACATGAGGCAGCTCTGTTTTTCGACCCTGTTTTCGATGCCATATTACCTTTGTTTATGTTTATGATTCTATTTGTAACCTTTTGCAAGGTGGATTTTAAGCAGATGAAGATGGAGATGTGGCATTTGTGGATAGTGTTGTTGCAAGTTCTGTTGGTTCTGATTGTTGTAGGTATTATTCTTATTACAGACCAGACGCCAGAAAGTAAGATTATATGGGAGGCCATACTGACCTGTATCATTTGCCCTACAGCTGCTGCAGCTGCCGTCATCACCGTAAAATTAGGGGGTAATCTGGGCTCCATGACTACTTATACTTTTATTAGTAGTTTTGTGACGGCCTTATTGATTCCTACTTTTTTCCCGATGATAGAAAAAGAAGCCCATCTAACTTTCTGGGATGCTTTTTTGATTATATTGGATAAGGTATGTTTGGTGTTGGTGTTGCCCTTGTTTTTGGGGTGGTTTGTTCGTCATTTTGTAAAACCCTTACATAAAAAGATTGTGGCAGTCAAAGATATGGGCTTTTATATGTGGGGCATATCTCTCTCGATTGTAACGGGGGCTACTGTTAAGAACATTGTTCATGCCGACGTGTCTGTTTGGCTCTTGCTCATGATAGCTTTTACCTCAGCTATACTCTGTGTGATTCAGTTTGCTTTAGGTAAGTTTGTGGGTAGGTTCTATGATAGTACTGTGAATGCAGGTCAGGCATTAGGACAGAAAAACACAGCCTTTGCCATTTGGATAACCTACACCTATCTCAATCCTGTAGCTTCTGTTGGCCCAGGCTGTTACATTCTCTGGCAAAATTCAGTAAACTCTATTCAGTTATTTCTTCGTAGGAAGCGTGAACTCACGTGAATCAGAGGCATTACCTTTGCTATCCACCACATATGCGCGGAATTCTGCTTCTCCGTCTTTTAAATGTGATGTGCCATTGACGGGGATAGAGTAGGTAACCTTACTGTTTGCCGACAATTTGCTGATTTGGGTAGGGTTGCCAATCTTGATGTCTTTATTCTCAACTATCAGTTCCAAAATGGGAGTAATGTTGGTTATGGTTTTGTTCCCAGTATTCTCTACGTCAAAGGTAATCTGACAGTTCTCGCCAGCCTCAATGGTATCATTGTAGTTGCTGTCACTATAGATGAAGTTGTCGAGTTCAATGTATGCCATTGCATTGTCAATTTGTGCCACTCTTGACGTACTTCTTGTGGCTTCTTCCATTCTTTCTTTAGCCTGTTGCTCATCGATAGCAGCACCTACTGCCATACCTGCTACAGAGCCAATCAGTCCGCCAAGCGACGAACCGTGTCTGCCACCAGCCATATCTCCTGCGATGGAGCCCAATGTGCCACCTACCATAGCACCCATGCTGGTGCCAAATCCCATAGTGCCACAAGATGTCAGCACCATAGTTGCTGTTGCCAATGTGAGAATAACTTTCTTCATTTTCTTCATTGATTTGCGGAGAGACAGGGATTCGAACCCTGGATACGGTTACCCGTATGCCGCATTTCGAGTGCGGTCCGTTCGACCACTCCGGCATCTCTCCATTCGAATTAACAATGCAAAGGTAGTACTTTTACTGCATATTATTGCTTAGTTTTAAAAAAATATGTATCTTTGTCCAAAACATCTTAATAATAGAGTTATGAAAAAAGTTATTAGTGCATTATTGGTGGCTATTTGCTGTGTAGCAATGGCTATGCCTGCTCAGGCACAGGTAAAATTTGGTGTGAAGGGTGGTTTGAACCTTTCAAAAATGAGTCTTGACATTGTAAACGTTAATATCAATGGATTGAAAGATAATTCAACGGGTTTCTTTATTGGCCCTATGGTGGAAGCTACAGTTCCCCTTATTGGTATTGGTGTTGATGGTGCTGTGATGTATTCTCAGCGTGGTACTGGAGATGTAAAACAGCAAGGTATTGAGCTCCCCATCAACTTGAAGTATACCATTGGTTTGGGTGATATGTTTGGCATTTTCTTTTTCGCAGGTCCTGATTTCTATTTCAATTTGAAGAGCCCGAATTTAAATGTTGAGAAAAAAAATGCTCAAGTTGGTTTGAACCTTGGTGCAGGTGTGAAACTGATAAATCACTTACAAATAGGTGTGAATTATCAGTTTGCTTTGGGTAACAGCTTTAATTTGAGTAATGTAGTCAATGGAGATACAAAGAATAAGTTGAACACTTGGCAAATCTCATTGGCTTACATGTTCTAAGTCTTTGTAATAGCACTATCATAGCGTTACCGGCTTAGGTCAGTAACGCTATTTTTTATCTGTATGATGACTTTTATTGATGTTATATTACCATTGCCGCTGAAAGCGACCTTTACCTACGCCGTGGATGAAGACATGGCACAAAAGGTGAAGAGAGGATGCCGTGTGGTAGTTCCGCTTGGCAAGAAAAAACATTATACAGGTATCGTTGATAGGGTGCATCATGAGGCTCCAGAAGGCTATGAAGTGAAATATGCTTTTGCCTTGCTGGAGGAGCAACCTGCGGTATTGCCGCAACAACTGAAACTCTGGGAGTGGATAGCTGACTATTACATGTGTGCTAGGGGTGATGTTTTTAATGCAGCCTTGCCCGCAGGCCTGAAGCTGGAGTTTAAGCCGAAAGTGGAAACGCACGTAAGACTGACAGAAGATTATCGAACTGAAGAGGCTTTACAACAGGTTCTTGATTCTTTTAATCGTGCCACCAAACAACATGACTTGCTTTTGACTTATTTGAACATGTCTGCTTTCTTTGAAGGAGGACCATACGAGGTGAGCAAGCAAGATTTGCTGGCTCATCATAACACTTCAGTAGCAGTATTCGATGCATTGGTAAAAAGAGGGGTGTTAGAAACTTATCCTTATATCATCAGCCGACTCTCAGAGAAAGAGAATCAAAGAAGCGGGCTCAAGCCGTTGAATGCTAATCAGCAACTGGCATTGACTCAAATCAAGCAATGCTTAGAGAAGCAATCTGTATGTTTGCTTTATGGAGTGACCTCTTCAGGCAAGACAGAGATCTATACTCACCTTATTGAGGAGACCATCCGTCAGGGTAAACAGGTACTCTACCTATTGCCCGAAATAGCCTTGACTACCCAAATAACCGAACGCCTTAAAAGGGTGTTTGGTACCCAAATCGGTATCTATCATAGCCGATTCTCTGATCCTGAAAGAGTGGAGATATGGAACAAACAACTATCCGACAATCCCTACCTTATTATATTGGGTGCCCGCTCGTCGGTCTTTCTTCCTTACCGCAACTTAGGACTGGTGATTGTGGACGAGGAGCACGATAGCTCCTATAAGCAGCAAGATCCTGCTCCTCGTTATCATGCCCGCAATACTGCATTGATGTTGGCATCCATGTATGGTGCCAAGACCTTGCTGGGTACTGCCACTCCTTCTGCTGAGAGTTGGTATAACACAACTGAGGCAGGTAAATATGGTTTGGTAACATTGAAAGAAAGGTATCAAGAAATCCAGCTTCCTGAGGTAATCCCTGTTGATGTCAAGGAGTTGCATCGCAAGAAGATGATGCATGGTCATTTCTCTCCCTTCTTGAAAGAAAAGATGAAGGAAGCGTTGGATCGTAAGGAGCAAATCATTTTGTTCCAAAACCGTAGGGGGTTTGCCCCTATGATAGAGTGCCATGACTGCGGATGGGTACCACGATGTGTGCATTGCGATGTAAGTCTTACCTATCATAAACACGCCAACCAACTGGTGTGCCACTACTGTGGTTATACTACCCCTGTGCCTCATACCTGCCCTGAGTGTGGCAGTGAGGACTTGCGTGACCGCGGTTTTGGTACCGAAAAGGTAGAGGATGAAATTAAGGAGTTGTTTCCCCAAGCTCGTGTGGCAAGGATGGACCTTGACACGACTCGCAGTAAGACGGCTCACGAACGAATCATCAATGATTTTGAGAGGGGCAAGACTGACATATTGATAGGTACGCAGATGGTGTCAAAAGGTTTGGACTTCGACCATGTACACTTGGTGGGCATTCTCAATGCCGATACTATGCTGAACTATCCTGATTTCCGTGCTTATGAACGTGCTTACCAGCTGATGGCACAGGTGGCAGGAAGGGCTGGGCGTAAGGGAGAAAGGGGATTAGTAGTATTGCAGACTGGTCATGTGGATTATCCCATCATACGAAACGTTATGAACAACGACTTTGAATCAATGATACATACTCAGTTGGCAGAAAGACAAACCTGTCATTTCCCTCCATTCTATCGGCTGGTCAATATTTACATAAAACATCGCCAGCAAAGACTTACTGAAAGTATGACGGCATTGATGACAGCTCAACTCACAAAAGTTTTTGGTGCAGAACGAGTGAATGGTCCTTTACAACCTTTAGTGGCAAGGGTTCACTCTCTGCATATCGGTATGATTGTTTTAAAGATAGAGAGTAATGCCTCATTTGCACAAGCTCGAAAATTATTGTTGCAAGTTGAGCAACTCATGCATCAAGATACTCGTTTCAAATCCCTCCAAGTATATTATGACGTCGATCCTGTGTGAGGCTATAATTGCACTAATTAGAGCTATTTTTGAAAGGAATGCCTCCCACGGGTCGTCGCAGTATCTGCTATCTCCCGTTCCAGTATCTGTTATCACTCATCTCAGTATCTCCTATACCCCCATGGGAGATACTGCGACGACCCGTGGCAGATACTGCGTCCAGTGGTGGCAGGCTTTGCCTCGATAAATAGCGTGCTTTAGTCATAGTGATAGGAGGCATTAGAGAAATCATTGATTATTATTGTTCCATCTTTCAAAGTTTTTTTGTAACTTCACCACAAATTATGATCAAATAATGAAGTCTCAATAATGTTACTAACAATTATAGCTACAATCATGATGTTGAATATATCTAGCGGACAAGCAAAAGAGCCAGTGGTGAGACCTGCTACCCAGGCAAACCGCTTTTATGTTGGAGATCCTATGCAGTTGAGTAAGGAAGTAGATGGTTACCTGAAACTCCACAGTGGGGGCACTGTATATAACAATGTGGCTGCATTGATTGTGCCTCATGCGGGCTATTATTATTCAGGCAACGTTGCAGCATCTGCTTATATGACACTCGACCCTGAGAAGAAATACAAGCGTATCTTCTTGCTGGGACCTAGTCATCATGAATGGCTGGATGGGGCTTCTGTTAATACCGAGGCTGACTACTATGCTACTCCGTTGGGAGAGATAAAGGTGGAGCATGAAACAGCTACGCAGTTGACTAAAGATAGTGTGTTTTTTTATCGTTCTAAGGCACACGACAGGGAGCATTGCTTGGAAGTGCAACTGCCTTTCTTGCAGCGTAGGCTAAAGGAGGTACCTCCTATCGTGCCGATAGTTATTTCTACCAATGACTACTCGAAGTTGAAGCGGATGGCGGAAGTACTGAAGCCCTATTTTACAGATGATAACCTATTTATTATCAGCAGTGACTTCTCGCATTATCCTTCGTATGAAGATGCTTATGAGGTGGATGGAAAGACAGGCAAGGCTATTGAAACAGGTGATGTGGAGCAATTCATTGCTACTATTGAGGCGAATGCCCATAGCGGTAAGAAAAACCTGTCAACAAGTGCCTGTGGTGAGTTCGCTATCATCACTCTCATGCTAATGCTTGACCCTAATTATGAGGTGAAGCACCTGATGTACCAGAACTCGGGCGACATTGATGACCATGATCATAGTCGTGTGGTGGGCTATCATTCGTTTGCCTTTTTGCGTCAACAGCAGTCGGGAGCAGGTTTTCCCTTGACTGATGAAGATAAGAAACAGTTGAAGGAGATTGCTATCCAGAGTATTATAAACTCTCTTGAAGGTAAACCTATTGCAAAGCCTACTCTTAACGCGCAGAACGCTATACTGAAATCCAAATGCGGAGCATTCGTCTCGCTTCACAAGAATGGTAAATTGCGTGGTTGCATTGGTCACTTTGGCGAGGATTATCCTTTGTATGAGGTAGTGGCTGAGATGGCACGTGCTGCGGCATTCAAAGACCCGCGATTCACGCCTGTACGCCGTGAGGAGCTGGACGATATCGATATTGAGATTTCTGTACTCACACCTATGCGCCGCATCCAGAGCCTCGATGAGTTTGAGTTACATCGACATGGTATCTACATTCGTAAGGGTTACCGAAGTGGAACGTACCTGCCGCAGGTGGCAGATGAGGTGAATTGGACTAAAGAGGAATTTGTGGGGCACTGCTCACAGGACAAGGCTGGTCTTGGTTGGAACGGCTGGCGTGATGCAGAGTTGTATGTTTACGAAGCAATTGTGTTCTGATGGAATGTCGATACTATCAACGATTAGATGATGGAAAGGTGGAGTGTCAACTTTGTCCTCATTATTGTCACATAGGTGATGGTAAAACAGGTATCTGTCGCAGTAGAAAGAACTATGGAGGCGTGCTTGTCAATGAGGTCTATGCTAAACCTTGTGCATTGGCCATCGACCCTGTTGAAAAGAAACCACTTTACCATTTCCATCCTGGTGCTACGTGCCTATCGATTGCTTGTACGGGTTGCAACTTCCGTTGCCTGAATTGTCAGAACCATGATATCTCTCAAGTCTCTCCTGAGCAAGTAGATTATTATAAGCTTACTCCTGAAGAAGTAGTCACTCTCTGCAAGAAACGTCTTTGTCCCGGCATTGCCTACACTTATACAGAACCACTCACCTATATCGAATACATAATCGATTGTGCCCGTTTGGCACATGAAGCAGGACTATGGAATATCCTTGTTACGGCTGGCTATGTTTGTAAGGATCCTTTGGCAGATTTGTTACCCTATATTGACGCAGCTAACGTTGATCTCAAGTCTTTTAGCGATGATATTTATCGTCGTGTTAGCGGTGGTCATTTGCAGCCAGTGCTTGATACCATCCTAGCCATGAAGGATGCAGGTGTGTGGGTAGAACTTACCAATCTCGTTATCCCAGGCGTAAACGATGATATGGATATGATTCGTCAGATGTGCCGTTGGCTTATGGATAATGGTCTTGGCGACTCCCCTCTGCATTTCAGCCGTTTCTTCCCTCGTTATAAGATGCAAGAAACATCTCCGACGCCCCTCCCTATGCTAAAAGCTGCCAAGCAAGTAGCCAAGGAAGAGGGTATCAAATATGTGTATCTGGGAAATGTTGTTTGAAAGACAATCACATCATTTCAGCTCCGGATACTTAATACGGGGGTGATACATTGATTTTAACTTCGATTTAAAGACATTTTTCACTGTCTGGATATCCTGGAAGGTAATAGGGCAGTTATTGAAGTATCCTTCAGCCACCTGAGCATCAACAATCTTGTCAACCAACTGGTCGATGCTGTCTTCCGTGTATTCCTGCAAACTACGGGAAGCAGCTTCAACAGAGTCTGCCATCATTAAGATAGCTTGTTCTGCGGTGGAAGGGTTAGGCCCAGGATAGCTGAACATGTTGCTATCGGGTTCCTCGCCAGGATGTTCATTCTTCCAACTGATATAGAAAAACTTAGTTTTCCCAGCGCCATGATGGGTGGTGATGAATTCTTTGATGACCTTAGGTAGATTACTCTTTTCTGCCAACTTCAACCCATCGGTAACATGACTAATGACTACCTTGGCGCTTTGTTCGTAGCTCAATGACTGGTGAGGATTGACAGCGTTTCCTTGGTTCTCGGTAAAGAAAGCAGGATTCTCCATCTTGCCGATATCGTGATAGAGTGCACCAGTTCTGGCTAACTGTCCGTTGGCACCTATGCTCGTGGCTGCATCGAATACTAAGTTGGATACCTGCATGGAATGTTGGAAAGTACCTGGAGCCAACTCTGACAAACGTCGGAGCAAAGGGTTATTGGTGTTCGATAATTCAATCAGCGTCACATTTGATGTGTAGCCAAAGGCTTTTTCAAACAAGAACAGCAAGGGATAGGCAAACAGCACTAAGAAACCGCTGACGGCCAGGTAAATATAGGTGCTACGATTCATCTTGCTAAAGTCGTTTTCTGTAAACAGTTCGAAGGCAAAGAATACAGCCAAATAGGTGAACGCTACCACGAAGCCCGTGCGGAATATCTGAGAACGTTGTGAGAGCTCCTTCAAACTATAGATGGCGGTCAGTCCTGCGGCAAACTGTACCAATATGAATTCATACGGATAACGCAAGGTGATAGAGCATATTAGTATTGTAACGGCAAAACTCATGAACGCTGTTCTGGAGTCGAGGAAGGTTCGGATGATAATAGGCATCATCACATATGGCAAGATATACACCGACAAGATGTTATTGGTGACAAACAACTCTGTTAGTACACAGAATAGTACCATTTGGGTGAATATCATCAGCAAGGTATTGCGATCTCTGAAATATTTCTTGCGATAGATAATCAGATACACAATAAACAAACCTATGAAAATGGCTGTAAAAAGTAACTGACCAGCCAACATCAACATCTTCTCTTTTTGCGACTCGCTACGGTTGATGCTCTCTTTACGCAAACTCTCTAAAATATTGTACTTGTTACTATCAATGATCTCGCCACGCTCTACTATCTTCTCGCCGCTTTGCACTAAACCTGTTGCCCACGAATAGGTGTCGAAGATTTCTTCTTTGGCTGTCTTGGTACGCTCTTCATCATAAATCAGGTTGGGTGTCAGGTAATCGTTCAGCGAACAACGGCGCAAGATATCAGGATTATAGCGTGCCGTATCGGCTGTAAGCAGATGCATATAGGCATCTCTGATGGAATAGATTTTGTCAAGGTTCACCTGATTGGCCACCTTGTCGTCGATGACCATGATACCACTGCCATTGTTTTCCTGCAAGTCGTTCAGGTTTTCGTTACTGATGATACCCGCATTGTATATTTCCGTAAGAGTTCGTTGTAGGTAGGTGTAATAGTCTTGATTGGGAAGCAACTCTCGTAAAGATGCCTGATAATCACTGCGAAGCTGCTGCAGTTCGGTTCTGGCAACTTCCTTGTCAAGGTTGTAATAAGGCTGAAAACGAGCCAACATGCTATCTTGCTCATGTTTAACCACTTCGTCGGGCTTGTAGATAGGGAAGTCGAAGGTAGCGATGAGCTGTCCATATTTCCATGGTTTATCAAGGTCAAACTGGTAATTGAACTTTACGTCACGAGGCATGAAGTAAACAATGAGGCCAACCGTACAGATGAAGATAAGCAATCTGTACAGAAAAACCTTCCATAAAGGACTCTTTTTTCCTATATTTTGTGTCATGGTACTAGATATTTTTGCTAAAGTTACGAAAATAAACTGATAATGTGGAGAAAAAGCGTTAATTTTGCACCTAAAAATAGATAAATAGTGTTTAGACAGCTATGGCAGATAGAAAAATAAGGGTTCGTTTTGCTCCAAGTCCCACAGGAGCTTTGCATATTGGCGGTGTTCGTACCGCGTTGTATAATTATCTTTTCGCCCGTCAGCATGGGGGTGATATGGTATTTCGCATTGAAGATACCGACTCCAATCGTTTTGTACCAGGGGCCGAGGAGTATATCCTTGAGTCATTCCGTTGGTTGGGCATCGACTTCGACGAGGGTGTGAGTTTTGGTGGTGAGCATGGTCCCTACAGACAATCAGAGCGTAGGGAGATTTACCAGCAATATGTGAAAGTGTTATTGGATGCAGGTAAGGCGTATATAGCATTTGATACTCCCCAGGAACTGGAGGCCAAACGCAATGAGATAGCCAATTTCCAATACGATGCTTCTACTCGTATGCAGATGCGCAACTCGCTGACCATGCCTAAGGAAGAGGTGGATAAGCTGATGTCAGATGGTATGCAATATGTAGTGAGATTTAAGATTGAACCTAACGAGCAGGTAAAAGTAAACGATCTAATTCGTGGTGAGGTAGTAATAAACTCTTCTATTCTGGATGACAAAGTGCTGTATAAGAGCGCCGACCAGTTGCCTACTTATCATTTGGCAAATATCGTAGATGACCACCTGATGGAGATAAGTCATGTGATTCGTGGTGAGGAATGGTTGCCCTCTGCTCCTTTGCATGTGTTGTTGTACCGTGCTTTCGGGTGGGAAGATACCATGCCCCAATTTGCTCACCTGCCTTTATTGTTGAAACCTGAAGGCAATGGCAAACTCAGCAAGCGTGATGGCGACCGTTTGGGATTCCCCGTATTCCCATTGGAATGGCACGACCCCAAGACTGGTGAGGTGTCGCATGGTTATCGCGAGGAAGGCTACTTGCCTGAGGCAGTAATCAACTTCCTGGCTCTCTTGGGCTGGAACCCTGGCAATGATCAGGAAATTATGACGATGGAGGAGATGATAAAGCTCTTTGATATCAACCGTTGTAGCAAGGCGGGTGCAAAATTTGACTACAAGAAACTGATATGGTTCAATCATGAATATGTGCTGATGAAAAGCGATGAGGAGATAGCCAAGCTGTTTATGGCGGAATTAGAGAAGAAGGGCGTTGAGGCTCCGTTCGACAAGGTGGTGACAATTGTGGGCTTGGTGAAAAACCGCGTGAACTTTGTGAAAGAACTGTGGGAGAACAGTCATTATTTCTTCGTAGCGCCTACTGAATATGACGAGAAGACCGTCAATAAGCGTTGGAAGGAAGATTCAGCCAAGCAAATGACCGAACTGATGGCAGTACTGAAAGATATAGATGATTTCAGTATTGAGAACCAGGAAAAGGTTGTGATGGCGTGGATTGAGGCACAAGGTTACAAGACGGGTGATATCATGAATGCTTTCCGTCTGACGCTGGTGGGCGAGGGCAAGGGTCCTCACATGTTCGACATCTCATGGGTGTTGGGCAAGGAAGAAACACTGAAGCGCATGGAGAGAGCCATTGAGATACTGAAATAAGTATGTATAATTTCGCGATAAAACTATATAACTTAGGTGCTAAGGCTGCTTCGCTATTCAGCAAGAAAGTGAATACCATGCTGAAAGGACAACAAGATTGCTTTGAGGTTTTACGCACAAAGATAGACCCCAATTGTCAATATCTGTGGTTTCATGCAGCCTCGTTGGGTGAGTTCGAGCAAGGTCGTCCGTTGATGGAGCGCATCCGTCAGGAATACCCATCATATGGCATCTTACTCACTTTCTTTTCTCCCTCAGGCTATGAGGTGCGAAAGAACTACGAGGGGGCTGATGTGATATGCTACCTCCCGTTTGACACCCCCAAGAATGTTCACAGATTCTTAGACTTGGCCCATCCATGTATGGCATTCTTCATTAAATATGAGTTTTGGAAGAATTATTTAGATGAGCTGCATAATCGGAACATTCCTATATATAGTGTATCATCCATTTTTAGGGCAGAACAAGTTTTCTTCAAGCCTTATGGTAAAGGCTATGCTGAAGTGTTGCGTAATTTTGACCATCTGTTTGTACAGAATGAGGAGTCGAAAACCTTGCTCAGTGGGTTAGGGATAGACAATGTGACGGTAGTGGGTGATACCCGTTTTGACCGTGTGTTGCAGATACGCCAGCAAGCCAAAGACCTTCCGTTGGTTGAAGCGTTCAAGCAGGGTAAGTTAACCTTTGTGGCAGGAAGTTCATGGCAACCCGATGAGGATTTGTTTATAGAGTATTTCAACCACCATCCGGAAGTAAGGCTGATCATCGCTCCTCATGTGATAGGGGAAGACCATCTGCAACAGATCATCAGTAAGGTGGAAGGTAAGGTGGTGCGTTATACGCAAGCGACATTGGACAATGTGAAAGATGCCCGATGCCTGATGATTGATTGCTTCGGCTTGTTGTCTTCTATATATAGATATGGTGAGATAGCTTACATAGGTGGAGGCTTTGGCACAGGCATCCATAATACGGTGGAAGCTGCCGTGTATGGGGTGCCAGTCATTTTTGGGCCTAATCACCAACGCTTTATGGAGGCGAATGACTTGATTGCCTGTGGTGGCGCTTTCTCCATCAAGGATGGCAATGAACTGACATTATTGCTCGACAAACTGTTGTCTGACAGCGATTTCTTGCAGAAGTCTGGCGATAAGGCTGGCGCTTATGTCCACTCACGGGCAGGTGCCACCGACATTATCATAAATCAGCTAAAGGGGCTTTTATAAAAGCCCCTTATTATTTGTTGTCTTCAGCCAGGTACCATTTGGTATAGGCAACGTAATGTGCAGCATATGACTCTGCCTGATCGGGCTTTGTCTTCTTGATGAATTTGGCAGGCACGCCTCCCCATATTTCATGGTCACCGATAATGGTACCACCCAGCACCAAGGCTCCTGCTGCTACCACAGCACCTTCCCCGACTACTGCATTATCTAACACTGTTGAGCCCATGCCTATAAGACAGCCACGCTTCAGAGTGCAAGCATGTACGGTGGCGTTATGCCCTATGGTCACGTCATCTTCGATAAAGGTGGGACCTATCTTGTTAGTTACATGCACCACAGCACCATCCTGTACATTTACTCTATTGCCCATGGTTATAGGAGCGACGTCGCCTCGCACAACTGCATTGAACCATACAGAGCACTCGTCGCCCATGGTTACTTCGCCCACAATGGCGGCGTTTTCACTAAAATAACATTCTTTTCCCCATTTGGGGGTGAGTCCGTTTACTGATTTGATTATTGCCATAAAGATATCTAGATTATTAATAATAATTATAATGGGGTAGTGGCATTGGCCAACCAATAACGTTCGTCATAGTCAAGTTGCAGGGCGAGCAGGTCATACACCCGTTGGTGATACTGGTTCAGCCATTCTATCTCGTCCGATGTCAACATTCCCTTTATTATCGGTCGTTTGTCGATGGGGCACAAGGTAACAGTCTCAAACTTGAGATAGTTGCCAAACATGCCTTCACCAGCAGGGACTACCAATAAAATGTTTTCTGTGCGGATGCCATGCGAGCCTGCCTTGTAGATGCCTGGTTCGTTGGTAACCACCATACCTGCCTGTAAGGTGACAGGATTCTCTTCCATGCGGATGCTTTGTGGACCCTCATGGACATTGAGGAAAGCTCCAACCCCATGCCCTGTACCGTGCAAGTAGTTCATGTGGCGTTTCCAGATGTGTTGTCGGGCTAAGATGTCGAGCTGAGCACCCCTTGTCCGTTCTGGAAATACTGCCATTGCCAAGTCGATGTGACCCTTGAGTATCAATGTATAGTCTTCTTTCTCCTCTTGGGTAAGGGGACCCAGCGAGATGGTACGGGTAATGTCTGTTGTACCATCCAGGTATTGGGCACCAGCGTCCAAGAGTAAGAAACCCTTAGGCGCTAAAGGAGCATCGGTAGCAGGGGTAGCCTCATAATGCACGATGGCAGCATGGGCACCATAGCCAACTATCGTGTCGAAGCTCTCGCCGATATAGTCTTCCTGGGCTGCTTGGAAAGCATGCAGCTGTCGGTCAACACTCATCTCCGTCTCGTGATAGATTTCGGCATCTTGTTCTAACCACTTGAGGAACTTTACCATAGCCACACCATCTTTTACCATTGCATGACGCAGGTTGCTAATTTCTATCTCGTTCTTGATGGCTTTTAGCATAGCGATGGGAGAGGAGATTTCTTTTATATCGCAATTTGATGATATGGCGTTATATGTTGCATAATTTATTTGCGATGGGTTGAGCAGAATGGTTTTATCACTCTGCAGTTGTAAAAAAGGAATGATCTCTTCGTATCCATGAAGATGGACGCCCGCTTCTTCCAAATATCCCTTAACTGCTTCCGATATCTTTTCTGGCATAATAAAAAGATGAGCTTGGCTTTCGGAAATAAAAAGATAGCTGATGAACAAAGGGTTACAATGCACATCGTTGCCGCGAAGATTGAGTGTCCATGCTATTTCATCAAGGGCAGAAACTAAAATAGCTGTTTCTACTCTCCTGGTTATACAATGCTTTTTTTTATTGTTCAATTGTTCGTTCTGTTTGCGAATTGCAGAAAGTTTCTCTGAAATTGTTTTACCAGCGAATCGCAAATCGTGGATAAAGATAGGATCTTTGGGAATAGGAGGACGATCTACCCAAATACTATCGAATGGGTCGGCTATAGTTTTTAGCTGAATACCGCAAGAAGATAATTCCTCTTGTAAAGTTCTCACAGCTACAGCAGAAAAAACATGTCCATCAATGCCTACTGCGTCTCCTTCTGTAAGTTTTGATTTCAGAAAGCCAGCGATAGTTGGTGTCCCCTCTATTTTCTCTTTATAAAGATCGATGCCCGTTCCTTGTAACTGCTCAGCTGCTTGCAGAAAATATCGAGAGTCAGTCCATAGCCCCGCCTCGGTTTCGGTAATTACTGCGGTACCGGCAGAGCCAGTAAAACCCGATATCCATTGTCTTACTTCCCAGTATGGAGCTACATGCTCACTCATGTGTGGGTCAGTGCTCGGTACAACAAAAGCCTTGACTTTTTCTTGCTTGAGAATAGCTCTAAAAGCTGCTATGCGTTCTTTGACTGTCATATTGGTAAAGTTTAATGGACAAAGATACGCATTTATCATGACTTTATCCAAATGTGTACCTGTATTTCTGTTTTTACTATAGGATGTTTAAACCGATTTACCTTATATATCTTTTCATGCAAGAAAAGTTTGCAACTACTTTTTTTTCTATCAAGGGATTATTATTTCCTCGTTAAGGAGTAAAAATTAGGCCGTTTGAATAAATTTCGAGACAAACGTTTTGCCATTAATGAAACATTGACTAACTTTGCAGGCTGATTTTTATTATTAACAAATTAAAACTTATTATTAAAAATGATTGTAGTACCCGTAAAAGAAGGCGAGAACATTGAAAGAGCCTTGAAGAAGTTTAAGAGAAAATTCGAGAAGACAGGTGTTGTTAAGGAACTGAGAAGACGTCAGCAGTTCGACAAACCTTCTGTATTGAAGAGACTTCAGATGGAGCACGCTGTGTATGTTCAGAAGCTTCACCAAGAGGAAGATTAATTATTTAGCGTTTTTCTTTGAATTATTGAATTCTTTTTCTTAAATTCGTTGCACAGAAACGTGATGTAACGATGGAAGAGATAGGTGCATTCTTGGAATACCTCAGGTTTGAACGAAACTACTCAGAGGAGACTGAGAAGTCTTATAAAGTAGATTTGCTTCAATTTGAGGAATTTGCAAATGAATGCGACCTGCAACTGAAGGAGGTCAACCCGAACACGGTGCGTGAATGGGTTGTACAAATGATGGACAAAGGCATGAGTGCCAGTTCTATCAACCGTAAGTTAAGCGCCTTGAGATCTTTTTATAGATACTTGTTAAAGCAAAGAGTGATATCTGCAGATCCGATGAGGAAAATTAACGGACCGAAAAGAAAGAAACCTTTGCCGATGTTTGTGAAAGAGAAAGAAATGGACAGGTTGCTTGATGACATTGACTTCGGTAATGGTTTCGAAGGGCACCGGGACAAGCTGATTATACAGCTGTTTTATGAAACAGGTATACGATTAGCTGAACTTGTGGGGTTGAATGATGCAGATGTAGATTTCGGCTCCAAGGTGATTAAAGTCACTGGTAAGCGTAATAAGCAGCGTATTATTCCCTTCGGAGAAGAATTGGCAAAAGCCATGCAGGACTATCTGGCTGAGAGAAACCAAACTGTTTCTACCCAGACGGGCGCCTTTATTACAAAGGGAGATGGTGGGCGTATCCCTCGTTCCATCGTGCAGAACATTGTGAGACAAAACCTCTCGAAAGTGACAACGATGAAAAAACGAAGTCCTCATGTGCTGAGACATACCTTTGCCACATCCATGCTCAACCATCAGGCAGAGTTAGGGGCTATCAAGGAACTGCTGGGGCATGAGAGCCTTGCCACTACAGAGGTTTATACACACACTACTTTTGAAGAACTAAAAAAAGCGTATAACCAAGCTCATCCAAGAGCGTAAAGAAAAGGAGGTAATTATGGAAGTTAGAATTCAATCAATTCACTTTGACGCAACAGAGAAGCTACAGGACTTTATCAACAAGAAAGTCAACAAGCTAGAAAAGTATTTTGAAGATATTAAGAAAGTAGAGGTGTCATTGAAGGTAGTGAAGCCAGAAACCGCAGCTAATAAGGAGGCAGGTCTTAAAATTACCGTTCCTGGTGGCGAGTTGTATGTGAACAAAGTCTGTGATACATTTGAGGAAGCAATTGACCAATGTGCTGAGGCTTTGGAGAAACAGCTGGTGAAATACAAAGAAAAACTGCGTAATAAGTAATTAAATTTCCCCAAAAATTTGGCGGGAACAAAATAAATCACTAACTTTGCAGCCGTTTCGCTCGGATTCCGTGCCTTAACGGCTGCAAAACTGAGTGAATGCCTCTTTAGCTCAGTTGGCCAGAGCACGTGATTTGTAATCTCGGGGTCGTTGGTTCGAATCCGACAAGAGGCTCAAGGATGGGTGAAGCCAATCCGACAAGAGACAAATTGAAATATTGAATAGTTGGGCAAATACCAGAGTGGCCAAATGGGGCAGACTGTAAATCTGCTGGCGTACGCCTTCGGTGGTTCGAATCCATCTTTGCCCACACCTTATTTATATATATAAGGGATTGCTGTTATAGCTCAGTGGTAGAGCACTTCCTTGGTAAGGAAGAGGTCCCGGGTTCAAGTCCCGGTAACAGCTCAGATTTTGAGTAGAAACTGATTATTAATCAAATTTATAAATAAAGTAAAAGCTATGGCAAAAGAGAAATTCGAACGTACCAAACCGCATGTTAACATTGGTACAATTGGTCACGTTGACCACGGTAAGACCACTCTGACCGCTGCTATCACTTTGGTACTGTCAAAGCGAGTAGCTGGTAACGAGGGTAAGATTAAGTCTTTCGATCAGATTGACAACGCTCCTGAAGAGAAGGAACGCGGTATTACCATTAACACCGCTCACGTTGAGTATGAGACCGCTGCACGTCACTACGCTCACGTTGACTGCCCGGGACACGCCGACTATGTGAAGAACATGGTTACTGGTGCTGCTCAGATGGATGGTGCTATCATCGTAGTTGCTGCTACTGATGGTCCTATGCCTCAGACTCGCGAGCACATTCTGCTGGCTCGTCAGGTAAACGTTCCTCGTTTGGTTGTATTTGTAAACAAGTGCGATCAGGTCGAGGATCAGGAAATGCTTGAGCTCGTTGAAATGGAAATGCGTGACCTGCTGTCAGCTTATGAGTTTGATGGCGACAACACTCCTTTCATCTTCGGTTCTGCACTGGGTGCACTGAATGGTGTTGAGAAGTGGGAAGATAAGGTGATGGAACTGATGGATGCTGTTGATACTTGGATTCCTCTGCCTCCACGTGATATCGATAAGCCTTTCTTGATGCCTGTTGAGGACATCTTCTCAATTACTGGTCGTGGTACCGTGGCTACCGGTCGTATCGAGGCTGGTGTTATCAAGGTTGGTGACGAAGTTGAGATCCTGGGTCTGGGTGAAGACCGCAAGTCAGTTGTAACTGGTGTTGAAATGTTCCGCAAGTTGCTGGATACCGGTGAGGCTGGTGATAACGTAGGTCTGTTGCTGCGTGGTGTTGACAAGAACGAAATCAAGCGTGGTATGGTACTCTGCCATCCGGGTCAGATTCATCCACATTCAAAGTTCAAGGCTACTATCTATGTACTGAAGAAGGAAGAAGGTGGTCGTCACACTCCATTCCACAACCACTATCGTCCTCAGTTCTATCTTCGTACTATGGACTGTACTGGTGAGATCTCTCTACCAGAAGGTACTGAGATGGTAATGCCAGGTGATAACGTTGAGATTATCGTTGACCTGATTTACCCAGTTGCACTGAACGTAGGTCTGCGCTTCGCTATCCGCGAGGGTGGTCGTACAGTAGGTTCTGGTCAGATTACTGAGGTTTACGAAGACTAATCACTTGAACTAATATAAATACCAGTCCTTGGGTGTATTCCCGAGGACTGGTTGATACACGGGAATAGTTCAGTTGGTAGAATGTCGGTCTCCAAAACCGAAGGTCGGGAGTTCGAGCCTCTCTTCCCGTGCAAATACTTATGATATGAACAAATTAGTTGCATATTTGAAAGAAACGTATGACGAGCTTGTCCATAAAGTGACTTGGCCGACATATACAGAATTGACTAACAGTGCAGTAGCTGTTTTATATGCTTCCCTGATTATTGCACTGGTGGTGTTCGTAATGGACTTCTGTTTCCAGAACATCATGGAGTTTGTTTATCCCAAATAAAACTGTTTTAAGCGATGTCTGAGATTGTTAAGAAATGGTACGTCTTACGTGCTGTGAGCGGTAAGGAAGCTAAGGTAAAAGAGTATCTCGAAGCTGATTTGAGAAACGGTAGCCTTAGTTCTGACCTGGTATCTCAGGTGTTGATTCCCACTGAGAAAGTTGCCTATTTGAAAAATGGCAAGAAAGTAATGAAGGAAAGAAGTTACCTTCCTGGTTACGTTCTCGTGGAAGCAGCTTTAATTGGTGAGGTACCTCATCATTTGAGAAATACTCCAAATGTTTTGGGCTTCTTGGGCGGTATGGATCATCCCACTCCACTTAGGGAATCCGAGGTGAAACGCATTCTCGGCAAGGTTGACGAGATGCAGGAGGGTGGTGACGAGATCACTATACCTTACGTTATAGGCGATACCGTAAAGGTAAACTACGGCCCGTTCAGTGGTTTTGCAGGCGTTGTAGAACAAATTAACACTGATACCCGGAAGCTGACGGTTATGGTAAAGATTTTCGGTAGGTCAACACCTCTGGAACTCGACTTTATGCAAGTAGTCAAAGAGTGATGCGATATCTCTTTTGGGTGTTGTATCGTTCTTTTTTTTGTAAATCAATTAATATATTTAGAAATGGCTAAAGAAGTTGCTGGACTAATCAAATTACAGATTAAGGGTGGCGCTGCAAATCCATCTCCTCCAGTAGGACCTGCACTGGGTTCTAAGGGAATCAATATCATGGATTTCTGCAAAGCATTCAACGCCAGAACCCAGGATAAGGCAGGTAAGGTACTTCCTGTTATTATCACTTACTACACTGATAAGTCTTATGACTTTGTAGTAAAGACTCCTCCTGTGGCTATTCAGTTGCTTGAGGCAACGAAGCTCAAGAGTGGTTCTGGTCAGCCTAACCGTAACAAGGTAGCAAGTGTTACTTGGGATCAGGTACGTGCTATCGCTGAGGATAAGCTGGTTGACTTGAACTGCTTTACTGTTGAGTCTGCTATGAAGATGGTTGCTGGAACAGCACGTAGTATGGGTATCACTGTAACAGGGGAGTTCCCGGTTAAATAAACTTATAAACTTCAATTAGAATGAGTAAACTGACAAAAAATCAAAAGTTGGCTGCTGGTAAAATTGAAGCAGGGAAAGCATACTCTCTTGCTGAGGCTTCAGCTTTGGTAAAGGAACTGACCTTTACAAAGTTTGATGCATCAGTAGATATAGACGTTCGTTTGGGTGTTGACCCAAGAAAGTCTAACCAGATGGTACGTGGCGTGGTAACACTGCCTAACGGTACTGGTAAGGTGACACGTGTGTTGGTACTCTGTACACCAGATGCTGAAGCTGCTGCTCAAGAAGCTGGAGCTGATTATGTAGGTCTTGACGAATATATCGAAAAGATCAAAGGCGGATGGACTGACGTTGATGTAATCATCACGATGCCATCTTGCATGGGTAAGTTAGGCCCTCTTGGTCGTGTACTCGGTCCTCGTGGACTGATGCCTAACCCAAAGAGTGGTACTGTAACAATGGATGTTGCTAAGGCTGTTAAGGAAGTTAAGATGGGTAAGATTGATTTCAAGGTTGACAAGACCGGTATTGTTCACTCATCTATCGGTAAGGTAAGCTTTACCCCTGAGAAGATTGCACAGAATGCCCAGGAGTTTGTTCGTACGCTTATCAAGCTGAAGCCTACTACAGCTAAGGGTACATATGTAAAGAGCATTTATCTTTCAAGCACTATGAGTAAGGGTGTGAAGGTAGATCCTAAGACAGTAGAGGACGCTCAGTAATTAACGGAGGTGAAATGAGAAAAGAAGATAAAACTAAGATTATTGAGCAGCTCGCTGCTATCGTGAAGGAATATCCTCACTTCTATTTAGTGGACACCACAGCAATGAATGCTGGTGATACCAGTGATTTCCGTCGTGAGTGCTTCAAGGCAGGTGTTAAGCTTGTTGTTGTAAAGAACTCTTTGCTGCACAAGGCACTTGAAAGCCTGGAAGGTGATTATTCACCTCTTTATGGCTGTTTGAAAGGCACTACAGGTGTTATTTTTACTGAAGTGGCTAACCTTCCTGCAAAGTTGTTGAAGGATAAAGCAAAGAATGGTATCCCTGCATTGAAGGGTGCATACGCTGAGGAAGGCTTCTATGTTGGAGCTGACCAGTTGGATGCTCTTACTAGTATCAAGAGCAAGGAAGAAGTTATCGCAGAAATCGTGGCTCTGCTGCAGTCTCCTGCGAAGAACGTTATCTCAGCTCTTCAAAGCGGATCGAATACTATCCATGGCGTCTTAAAGACACTGGGTGAACGTTCTGAAGCTTAATACAACCGATGGATTGTCAACTTCCATCAAAACATATTTAATTAACTTAGTAATAAACAATTAAAATTATACTAAAATGGCAGATTTAAAAGCTATCGCTGAACAATTGGTTAACTTGACAGTTAAGGAAGTTAATGAACTTGCAACTATTCTGAAAGAAGAATATGGTATTGAACCTGCTGCTGCAGCTGTTGCTGTTGCTGCTCCTGCTGCTGGTGGCGCTGCCGCTGCTGCTGAGGAGAAGACCTCATTTGATGTTGTACTGAAGAGCGCAGGTGCTGCTAAGCTTCAGGTGGTAAAGGCTGTTAAGGAAGCTTGTGGTCTTGGCTTGAAGGAAGCTAAGGACTTGGTTGACGCTGCTCCAAGCACTGTAAAGGAAGGCGCGTCTAAGGACGAGGCTGAGGCACTGAAGGCTGCTCTTGAGGGCGCAGGTGCTGAAGTTGAACTTAAGTAACAAAAAAAGCCTGTAAAACAGGTGACGGTTAGGAACCCTTTCCAGTTTTGAAGGGTTCTTAACCTTTTTGTGTCTTTATTTTTATAAGTTCTACTAATCCTTTTTTCAGATGTCTTCAACAGTAAATCAAAGAATAAATTTTGCTACCGCCAAGAATCCACTCGAATATCCTGATTTCTTGGACGTTCAATTGAAGTCATTCAAAGACTTTTTACAACTTGACACCCCTACGGAAAAGCGTAAAAAAGAGGGTTTGTATAAAGTATTTGCAGAGAACTTCCCCATCGCTGATACAAGAAATAATTTCGTCCTCGAGTTCCTGGACTATTATATTGATCCACCCCGTTATTCCATACAGGAATGCATAGAGCGTGGACTTACCTACAGTGTCCCTTTGAAGGCGAAACTTAAATTGTATTGCACTGACCCAGACCACGAAGACTTTGATACCGTTATTCAAGACGTGTATCTTGGTACAATCCCATATATGACACCGCAGGCTACTTTCGTAATCAACGGTGCCGAACGTGTGGTAGTATCTCAGCTCCACCGTTCACCAGGCGTATTTTTCGGACAGAGTGTACATGCCAATGGTACAAGACTTTATTCTGCTCGTATCATTCCTTTCAAGGGCTCTTGGATTGAATTTGCGACAGATATTAATAATGTGATGTACGCTTACATTGACCGTAAGAAGAAATTGCCAGTAACTACACTTTTACGTGCCATCGGTTTTGAAAGTGACAAGGATATCCTTGAAATCTTCAACCTGGCTGAAGAAGTGAAAGTCAATAAGAAGAATCTGGAGAAGATTAAAGGACGCAAATTAGCTGCCCGTGTTTTGAAGTCTTGGATTGAAGATTTCGTCGATGAGGATACTGGTGAAGTGGTATCTATTGAACGAAATGAGGTTGTAATAGATCGTGAGACTGTGATTGAGGATAAACATATTGAGATTATCCTTGACTCTGGTGTTCAGAATATTCTTGTGCATAAAGAGGAAGCTAACCAGTCTGATTTCTCTATTATATATAATACTCTCCAAAAAGATCCAAGCAACTCTGAGAAGGAAGCAGTGCTATATATCTATCGTCAGTTGCGTAATGCTGATCCTGCTGATGATGCCACTGCAAGAGAAGTAATTAATAGTTTGTTCTTCTCTGAGAAGAGATATGACTTGGGTGATGTGGGCCGCTATCGTATCAACAAGAAGTTGAATCTTTCTACTGACCCTGATGTGAGGGTGCTTACTAAGGAAGACATCATCGAGATTATTAATTATTTGGTAGAACTAATTAATTCGAAAGCAGATGTTGATGATATTGACCACCTAAGTAACCGTCGAGTTCGCACTGTAGGTGAACAGTTATCTAACCAATTCTCTATCGGCCTTGCTCGTATGGCTCGTACCATTCGTGAAAGGATGAATGTGCGCGACAATGAGGTGTTTACTCCAACAGATTTGATTAATGCAAAGACCATTTCTTCTGTCATTAATTCATTCTTTGGTACCAATGCACTTTCACAGTTCATGGATCAGACTAACCCATTGGCTGAGATAACTCACAAACGTCGTATGTCTGCCCTAGGTCCTGGCGGTTTGTCAAGAGATCGTGCTGGCTTTGAAGTGCGTGACGTACACTACACTCACTATGGCCGTCTTTGTCCAATTGAGACACCTGAAGGTCCAAATATCGGTTTGATTTCTTCACTCTGTGTGTTCGCTAAAATTAATGACTTGGGCTTTATTGAAACGCCATATCGTAAGGTTGAGAACGGCAAGGTGAACCTTAATCCTGATGACCTGCTGTATTTGACAGCAGAAGAGGAAGAGGAGAAAATCATCGCTCAAGGCAATGCCCCTTTGGATGATGCTGGTAATTTTACTGGTGACAGAATTCATGCCCGTCAGGATGCCGATTTCCCTGTGGTATCTCCTGATCAGGTAGATTATATGGACGTATCACCACAACAGATTGCTTCTATTGCAGCTGCACTGATTCCATTCTTGGAGCATGATGATGCTAATCGTGCCTTGATGGGCTCTAATATGATGCGCCAGGCAGTACCATTGTTGCGCAATGAGTCTCCTATCGTGGGAACAGGCATAGAACGTCAGTTAGCTCGCGATTCTCGTACACAGATTGCTGCTGAAGGTGATGGTGTGGTTGAGTTTGTTGATTCAACAACTATTCGTATCCGTTATGACCGTACCGAGGATGAGGAGTTTGTGAGCTTTGACCCAGCAGTGGTTGAATATGAAATACCTAAGTGGCATCGTACTAACCAGGGAATGACCATTGACCTTCGTCCTGTTTGCGAGGCAGGTGAGCGTGTTACGAAGGGTCAGATACTAACCGAAGGCTATTCAACTGCCGATGGTGAATTGGCATTGGGTAAGAATTTGCTGGTGGCTTATATTCCTTGGAAGGGTTATAATTATGAGGATGCTATTGTTTTGAATGAACGTATTGTGCGTTGGGATATCATGACTTCTGTGCATGTGGATGAATATGCATTGGAAGTACGTGAGACCAAGCGTGGTATGGAGGAACTTACTTCAGATATTCCTAATGTCAGCGAGGAAGCTACTAAGGACTTGGATGAGAGAGGTATCATTCGTATAGGTGCTCATGTTGAACCAGGTGATATCTTGATAGGTAAAATTACTCCAAAGGGTGAATCAGATCCCTCTCCTGAAGAAAAACTGCTTCGTGCTATTTTTGGTGACAAAGCAGGCGATGTAAAAGATGCTTCTTTGAAAGCTAATCCTTCGCTGAAAGGTGTGGTAATTAAGACCCATTTGTATTCTCGTGCTATCAAAGACCGTTCAGCTAAGCAGTCTGATAAGGCACAGCTTGAGAAGATAGATAAGAAGTTTGAAGAACATGTAGGTGAATTACGTAAAGTATTGGTAGAGAAATTGCTTGTGCTAACCTCTGACTATACATCTGAAGGAGTAAAAGACTTTATGGATGCTGAAGTGGTGGCTAAGGGTGCTAAGTTCACGGCTGCTACATTCGCCAATATGGACTTCAATGCTATCCAACTTAGTGGTTGGACAATAGACGAGCATACAAACTCATTGATACGTTCATTGGTTATGAATTATATCAAGAAGTATAAGGAAGCTGATGCAGTATTGCGTCGTGAGAAATTCAATATTACCATAGGTGATGAGTTGCCTTCTGGTATTATAAAGCTGGCTAAGGTCTATATTGCTAAGAAACGAAAGATAGGTGTTGGTGATAAGATGTCTGGTCGCCATGGTAACAAGGGTATTGTATCACGTGTAGTACGTCAGGAAGATATGCCGTTCTTGGAGGATGGAACACCTGTAGATATTTGTTTGAACCCTCTGGGCGTGCCATCACGAATGAACATCGGGCAAATATTGGAGGCCGTTTTAGGCCGTGCTGGTAGAAAGCTGGGTGTAAAGTTCGCTACTCCTATTTTTGACGGCGCTTCTATCGACGATTTGAACGAATGGACAGACAAGGCTGGTTTGCCTCGTTTCGGATCTACCACTTTGTATGATGGTGAAACCGGTGAACCATTTGAGCAGAAAGCAACGGTAGGTGTTACCTATATGCTGAAGTTAGGACACATGGTTGACGACAAGATGCATGCCCGTTCTATTGGCCCGTACTCACTTATTACACAACAACCTTTGGGTGGTAAGGCGCAGTTTGGTGGTCAACGTTTCGGTGAAATGGAAGTTTGGGCGCTGGAAGCATTTGGCGCAGCTCATATCCTGCAAGAAATCCTCACCATTAAGTCAGATGATGTAGTAGGCCGTTCTAAGGCTTATGAAGCTATCGTTAAGGGTGAGCCTATGCCTACTCCTGGCATTCCTGAGTCATTTAATGTGCTGATGCACGAATTGAAGGGCTTGGGTTTGAGCCTCCATCTTGAGTAATTATTCATTGTCAACGATCAATATTCTATAACATATGGCTTTTAGAAAAGAGAATAAGGTAAGAAATAGTTTTTCAAAGATAACGATAGGATTAGCATCTCCTGAAGAAATCTTGGAGAATTCATACGGTGAGGTATTAAAACCTGAGACCATCAACTACCGTACATACAAGCCAGAACGTGATGGTTTGTTTTGCGAGCGTATCTTTGGCCCTACCAAGGATTACGAATGCTATTGCGGAAAATATAAACGCATCCGTTATAAAGGCATTGTATGTGATCGTTGCGGTGTAGAGGTAACTGAAAAGAAAGTTCGTCGTGAGCGTTGCGGACATATTGCTTTGGTAGTGCCCGTGGCACATATATGGTACTTCCGCTCACTTCCTAACAAGATTGGTTATCTGCTGGGTATGCCAACAAAGAAACTTGACTCTATCATCTATTATGAGAGATACGTGGTCATTCAGCCAGGTGTATTGGAAGGTCAGGTGCAACAATATGATATGTTGGAGGAAACTGAGTATGTTGATTTGCTTGACAAGTTGCCTAGCGATAACAAGTATTTGGATGATTCCGATCCTAACAAGTTCATCGCCAAGATGGGTGCAGAGGCTGTCTATGACATGCTGTCTCGTCTTGACCTCGATGCCCTTTCATACGAATTGCGTAATCGCGCAGAAACAGATTCATCACAGCAACGCAAGACTGAAGCTTTGAAACGCTTGCAGGTGGTGGAGTCTTTCCGTGCATCTAAGGGTATCAACAAACCAGAATGGATGATTATGAAAATCATCCCAGTAACTCCTCCCGAATTGCGTCCGTTGGTACCTCTAGATGGTGGTCGTTTTGCCACTTCCGACTTAAATGACCTATATCGTCGTGTTATCATACGTAACAACCGATTGAAGAGACTGATGGAAATCAAAGCTCCAGAAGTAATCCTTCGTAACGAAAAGCGTATGTTGCAAGAGGCAGTTGACTCGTTGTTTGACAACTCCCGTAAGGCAAGTGCTGTTAAGTCTGAGTCTAACCGACCACTCAAGTCTTTGTCAGACAGTTTGAAGGGTAAGGTAGGCCGTTTCCGTCAGAATCTGTTGGGTAAGCGTGTTGACTACTCTGCACGTTCCGTTATAGTCGTAGGTCCAGAGTTGAAGATGGGTGAGTGTGGTTTGCCAAAGTTGATGGCAGCCGAACTATATAAGCCGTTTATCATTCGTAAATTGATTGAGAGAGGTGTGGTGAAAACCGTGAAGAGTGCCAAGAAGATTGTGGATCGTAAAGAGCCTATCATTTTTGACATTCTGGAGCATGTAATGAAAGGTCATCCTGTTTTGCTCAACCGTGCTCCTACTTTGCACCGTCTGGGTATTCAGGCATTCCAGCCTAAGATGATTGAGGGTAAGGCTATACAGTTACACCCATTAGCATGTACGGCTTTCAACGCGGACTTCGATGGTGATCAGATGGCTGTTCATTTGCCATTGAGCAATGAGGCTATTTTGGAGGCTCAGTTGTTAATGTTAGAGCCTCACAACATCTTGAATCCTGCCAATGGCGCTCCTATTACTGTTCCTTCGCAAGATATGGTTTTGGGCCTTTACTACATTACTAAATTACGTAAGGGAGCTAAGGGCGAAGGTTTGACTTTCTATGGCCCAGAGGAAGCTATAATTGCTTATAATGAACATAAGTGCGATATTCACGCTATCATCAATGTGGTGGTGAATGATGTTGACGAGAATGGTAAGGTAGTCAAGAAGCTAATGAAAGAAACATCCGTTGGTCGTGTCATGGTCAACCAGATTGTTCCAGATGAGGCTGGCTACGTAAATACTGTTATCTCCAAGAAGTCTCTGCGTGATATCATCAGTCATGTAATTGAGGTTTGCGGTGTAACTAAAGCTTGCGAGTTCCTGGATGGTATCAAAAATATGGGTTACTACATGGCATTTAAGGGTGGCTTGTCGTTCAACCTGGGTGATATCATCATCCCTGAGGAGAAAGAGAAGTTGGTTAACCGAGGTTATGAGGAAGTTGAGCAAGTTATCAACAACTATAACATGGGTTTCATTACCAACAACGAACGTTATAACCAGGTGATTGATATTTGGACCCACGTTAACTCTGAGTTGTCTAACATTCTGATGAAGACTTTGTCGAACGACAAAGATGGTTTCAATTCAGTATTCATGATGTTGGATTCTGGTGCCCGTGGTTCTAAGGAACAGATACGCCAGCTCTCTGGTATGCGTGGTTTGATGGCAAAGCCTCAGAAAGCTGGCGCCGAGGGTGGTCAGATTATCGAGAATCCAATTCTGTCTAACTTCAAGGAAGGTTTGTCAGTGTTGGAGTACTTTATCTCTACACATGGTGCTCGTAAGGGTTTGGCAGATACGGCGTTGAAGACAGCTGATGCTGGTTATCTGACTCGTCGTTTGGTAGATGTTTCTCATGATGTTATTATCAATGAGGAAGATTGTGGTACGTTGCGTGGTCTTGTATGCTCAGCCATCAAGAATAACGACGAAGTGGTGGCTACGTTGTATGAGCGTATCTTGGGTCGTGTTTCTGTACACGACGTGATCAATCCAACTACAGGTAAAGTGATTGTAGCTGCTGGTGAAGAAATCACAGAAGAGAAGGCACAAGAGATTGAAGACTCTCCTATTGAGAGCGTTGAGATTCGTTCAGTGCTCACTTGCGAGTCTAAGCATGGTGTTTGTGCTAAGTGCTATGGACGTAACTTGGCAACCAGCCGTATGGTTCACAAGGGTGAGGCTGTGGGTGTTATCGCAGCCCAGGCTATCGGTGAACCAGGTACTCAGTTGACATTGCGTACATTCCATGCTGGTGGTACAGCTGCTAACATTGCAGCTAACGCAAGTATTGTGGCTAAGAATAAATCTAAGTTGGAGTTCGAGGAGTTGCGCACAGTTGATGCTATCAATGAGGCAGGCGAATCAACCAAGATCGTAGTGAGCCGTCTTGCTGAAGTTCGTTTTGTTGATGTAAATACAGGTATCGTGCTTTCTACCCATAATGTTCCTTATGGTTCTACCTTGTTTGCTAACGAGGGTGAGACCGTTGAGAAGGGCAAGCTGATTGCTCGATGGGATCCTTTCAACGCTGTGATTATTACAGAGGCTGCTGGTAAGTTGAAGTTCGAGGACATGATTGTGAACGTGACTTACACTGTAGAAACCGATGAATCAACAGGTTTGAGTGAATCTATTATCATAGAATCTAAAGACAAGACCAAAGTGCCAGTTGTTGGTATCTATGGTGAGAATGGCGAACTGATTCGTACCTATAACCTCCCTGTAGGTGGACATGTCGTGATAGAGGATGGTCAGGAAGTAAAGACTGGCGATGTAATTGTAAAGATACCTCGTGCCGTAAGCAAAGCCGGTGATATCACGGGTGGTTTGCCACGAGTTACCGAGCTGTTCGAGGCTCGTAGCCCGTCAAATCCTGCTGTCGTTTCAGAAATCGATGGTGAGATTACCATGGGTAAGCCTAAGCGTGGTAACCGTGAGATTATCGTTACTTCTAAGACAGGTGACACCAAGAAATATTTGGTACCACTCTCTAAGCAGATTCTGGTTCAGGAGAACGACTATGTTCGTGCTGGTACTCCGTTGTCTGACGGCGAGGTGACCCCAACTGACATTTTGGCCATCAAGGGCCCAACTGCTGTTCAAGAATATATTGTTAATGAGGTACAGGATGTATATCGTCTGCAAGGTGTGAAAATTAACGATAAGCACTTTGAAATCATCGTTCGTCAGATGATGCGTAAGGTTCAGATTGATGAGCCGGGTGATACTCGTTTCCTCGAACAGCAGGTAGTTGATAAGCTGGATTTCCAGGATGAGAACGATCGAATCTGGGGCAAGAAAGTGGTGGTTGACGCAGGCGATTCACAGACTATGCATGCAGGTCAGATTGTAACTGCCCGTAAGTTGCGTGATGAGAATAGTATGCTGAAACGTCGTGACATGAAACTGGTGAAAGTTCGTGAGGCTATTCCTGCTACTTCAACTCAGATTCTTCAGGGTATTACTCGTGCTGCATTGCAGACCAAGAGCTTTATGTCTGCCGCATCATTCCAGGAAACCACCAAGGTGCTCAATGAGGCTGCTATCAACGGTAAGACTGATTATCTGGAAGGTATGAAGGAAAATGTAATCTGTGGTCACTTGATACCTGCTGGTACAGGTCAGCGTGAGTTCGACAAGATAATTGTTGGCTCTAAGGAAGAGTACGATCGCATTCAAGCCAATAAACGTACTGTCCTGGATTATGATGTAGATGAGGCATCTTCCCGCCATCTGGATGATGCTGCGTTTGGAGAATAAAATCTCATTATACTTTATTGAGGGCGTATGTGAAGAACATGCGCCCTTAATTGTTATAAAACACATAATAAATTATCAACTTTTAAGATTCAGGCTAAAAATACCTGAGTTTTGCTGCTATTTCCTGCTTGGAAAATTGTAACTTTGCTCCCAAATACATTGCTTATGACGGTAAGAGGTTTTTTTTCTTTTCGTGAAAATCGTTTTTTTTGGCTGAACATCATTGCTATGGCTTTGGTAGTTGTGCTTGTCATTTTTGGTGTTCTCAAGGGATTAGACATATATACGCGTCATGGCGATGCTGTAATGGTGCCTGATGTGAAAGGTAAAAGTTTTTTAGAAGCTAGGCAGATACTTGAACAATCTGATTTGAGGTGTATAGTAGCTGATTCTAATTATGTTAGTACTTTGCCAGCAGGTAGCATACTTGATTACAATCCTGCAGCGGGTCAAAAAGTGAAGCGTGGGCATATCATTTATCTCAACATCAATACTCTCAATGTACCTCTTGTCAATGTGCCTGATGTGGCAGATAACAGTTCGTTGCGTCAAGCAGAAGCACGACTTTTGGCGGCTGGTTTCAGAATCAGTCAGATAGAATCAGTAGCTGGCGAGAAAGATTGGGTGTATGGGGTTAAGTACAATGGACAGCGCCTGATGATAGGCGAGAAGGTGCCCATCAATTCAACGTTGTCATTGATGGTAGGCAGTGGTGCTGCAGTACAAGACAGCTTGAGTGTTGAGGGAACTGAAGTGAAACCAGATGCATCCAAACTATCAGAAAAGAAGCAGGCTTCTGACGATGATTCTTGGTTCTAAAACATGACACAGCTAGATAACGAGAATTATACCCTGTTGGATGTGGAAAAGGGTTCCGTGCAGGATGAGACTCAACATTTGACTCTCTGTGATCAGTGTGAGATTGATGATTTGGATGACATAGAACCAATTGTCTCCGAACCGCAACTGTACGAGCATTTTCGTGTGGTGGTGGATAAGGGGCAGGAGATGCGGCGTGTAGATAAATATCTCTTTGACAAGATTACTAATGCATCACGTAATCGTATCCAGAAAGCTGCAGATGCAGGTTATGTGATGGCTAATGGAAAGCCTGTCAAGAGTAGCTATAAGGTAAAGCCTTTTGATGTCATCACCCTAATGCTAGATCGTCCTCGTTATGAAAACGAGATCATTCCGCAGGATATCCCGCTGGATGTGGTTTATGAAGACGATGCCGTGATCGTGGTTAATAAGCCTGCAGGCTTAGTGGTCCATCCAGGACATGGAAATTGGAGTGGTACATTGGTGAATGCTATTGCTTGGCACCTGAAAGATACCAACTACGACGCTAACGATGTGCATGTAGGACTTGTTCATCGTATTGATAAGGATACGTCTGGTTTGCTGGTGGTGGCAAAGACGCCTGATGCGAAGACCAACCTTGGTAATCAGTTCTTGCATAAAACTACCAAACGCTGCTATAATGCTTTGGTTTGGGGAGATATGGAGCAAGATGAAGGGACCATAGTGGGTAATGTTGGGCGAAATCCAAAGGATAGGATGCTGATGACAGTTTTGCCTGACGACCAGGGCAAGTATGCCGTAACCCACTATCGCGTTTTGGAACGTTATGGGTATGTTACTTTGGTGGAGTGCGTTCTTGAGACAGGTCGTACACATCAGATTAGGGTACATATGAAGCATATTGGCCATGTGTTGTTTAATGACGAACGTTACGGAGGTAACGAGATACTACGAGGCACTCGTTTTGCCAAGTATAAGCAGTTCGTCAATAATTGTTTTGATATTTGTCCCCGTCAGGCACTCCATGCCAAGACATTGGGTTTCTCCCATCCTGTCACAGGCAAGGAGATGTTCTTCTCAACGGAGTTGCCCCCTGATATGCGAGCACTCATAGAGAAATGGAGGAGTTATACGATAAATAGAAGTTTAACGGAATGAAAAAGGTTATAGCGATTGTAGCAGGTGGCGACACCTCAGAGTATCATGTTTCCCTGCGCAGTGCTCAGGGTCTCTATTCCTTTATTGATAAGGAGAAATATGATTTATTTATTGTCGTGATGCACGGCCTAGACTGGTACGTTCAACTCGATGACGACAAGCGTGCGGATATTGATCGTAACGACTTTAGTTTTACCCTTGATGGCAAGAAAGTGAAATTTGACTTTGCTTATATCACTATTCATGGCACACCAGGTGAAGATGGTCTGTTGCAAGGCTATCTAGATATGCTCCACATCCCATATTCTTGTTGTGGTGTATTGGCGGCCTCTCTTACTTACGACAAGTTTGCATGCAACCAGTATCTTAAGTCGTATGGCATTCCAGTGGCAGAATCTATCCTCTTGCGTGCAGGTCAGCATATCGATGACGAAAGGGTGTTACAAGAGATAGGCCTGCCTTGCTTTATCAAGCCCAGCCTTGGAGGCTCCAGTTTTGGCATTACTAAAGTAAAGACCCGTGAACAGATACAACCTGCCATCGCTAAGGCATTCGAAGAGGCTAAAGAAGTAGTGATTGAGTCTTTTTTGGATGGTACTGAGATTACCTGCGGTTGCTACAAGACTTCTACCAAGTCGGTGGCCTTTCCTATCACCGAGGTGGTGACCGACAACGAGTTCTTCGACTATGATGCCAAATACAATGGTCAGGTGGATGAGATTACTCCTGCCCGTATCTCTGACTCTTTACGTGACCGAGTGCAGCAAGTAACCCTTGCTATCTATGACATCATCGGTGCCTATGGAATCATTCGTATTGACTATATCATTACTGCGGGTGAGAAGATCAACCTTTTGGAGGTAAATACTACCCCAGGAATGACAGCCACCAGTTTCATCCCTCAGCAAGTGCGTGCGGCTGGACTAGATATTAAGGATGTGATGACTGATATTATAGAGGAAAAATTCAAATAAATTCGAGCTACAAAATTACGATTTATGACTACCGAATTTGATGAAATACGCCCTTATTTGGATGAAGAGCTGCCTCAGATTTATGAGGAATTGATAGCCGACCCAGCCTTTGTGAAGATTGTAGGCGGTGTACTACCTTTCCCATTTGAGGTTATTGCAGAGCGCATGCGTGCTTGCAAGACGAAGCTTGAATTCCAGAAGGCTTTTTGCTATCGTTTCCTTCGTGGCCTTGCTGATTCGTCAACACAGGGTATCACTAGCAACTTGGACACTCTGAAGGATTCTACCTGTGCCTATACTTTTATCTCCAATCATCGCGATATCATCCTTGACTCTGGCTTCCTTTCGGTTCTCTTGGTAGAGAATGGTTTGGATACTGTTGAGATTGCTATAGGTGATAACTTGCTTATTTATCCTTGGATTAAGAAGTTGGTACGCATCAATAAATCATTTATCGTACAACGTGCCCTTACCATGCGTCAGATGCTGGAGTCATCTGCCCGCATGTCTAGATATATGCACTATACTATCAGCAAGAAGAACCAGTCCATTTGGATAGCTCAACGTGAGGGACGCGCCAAGGATTCCAATGACCGTACGCAGGATAGTGTGCTGAAAATGTTGGCCATGGGTGGAGAGGGTGATTTCTTGGATCGCTTACTGGAGATGAATATTGTTCCGTTGTCTATATCATACGAGTATGACCCATGTGATTATCTGAAAGCCAGGGAATATCAGCTCAAGCGTGACGTGTTGGATTATAAGAAATCTACTGCCGACGATTTGAAAAATATGGAGACTGGTATGTTTGGATTCAAGGGTAGGGTGCATTTCCATGTCGCCCCATGTATCAATGACCAGTTGCAAAAGCTTGACAGAAGTATGAGTAAGCAGGATTTGTTTACTAGCGTTTCGTCCATTATTGACAGAGGCATCCATGCTAATTATCGTTTTTACCCAGGTAATTATGTGGCACACGATTTGCTGAATTATTCAACTCGTTTTGCCAATCGTTATACGAAAGAAGACAAGGAGCGCTTTGAAACTTATTTGGCACAACAGATAGACAAAATTGATATTGCTGACAAGGATGTAGGCTATCTCCGTCACATGCTCTTGCTGATGTATGCCAACCCGCTAATTAATTATATGAAATTAGGACTATAGTCGCCTTTTGTATTATGAGGAAGTTTCAATGGACAATGGTTATCTTGCTGCTGCTATCTTTGTTGGTATCATGCAATAAAGACTCCTATCATTATCCTTCCGTCAAAGAAGAGTTCTTCAGTGGTTCTGCCAATGCTGATGGTAAGTTGGAATATATCATTACCGACGATGCCACAAGGCGTGTGGTTACCGAATGGGGCGATCAGCTTGATAAGCTTAAGCCGGATACTTTGTTCCGACTCATGGGTTACTATGAGGTACTTTCAGCCGAAAAGGTGAAAGTACACTCGTTTGTCAACGCTATCTCACCCAAGCCTGTGCCTGCAACTCAATATGCTGACAGTGTGCCTACGGCACCTATTATCATGCATAGTGCTTGGTTGGGCAACCAATATATCAATATGGTGTTGGCTGTGAAGGGAGGAGGCAAGAAACATCGTATTGTTTTTTTGGAGGAAGCTGTCACACCTGTTGATGCTGACGGCATCGTTCATGCAGTTTTCGGCATTCATCACAATGATGTTGGAGATGCCCGTATATATGAGGTACGTGGCTACGCTTCTTTACCATTGTTCCCGTACCTCAAGCCGTCTGTCCGGCAGCTTGACATCGCACTCAAATATATGGACTATGAGGGCAATGTCCGTGATTATTCCTTTGTTTATTATAACTAAAGATAAAAGATATGAAATTATCCATCCTTGCTTTTTTCTCCTTTTTGTTTGGAGCATGCCAACCAGCTATTGAAGGCATGAGTGTAGTACCTGTTGATGAGTTTGCTCAGTTTATCACTCAGTCTGATGTACAGCTACTCGATGTTCGCACTCCCGAAGAATTTGAAGCAGGTCACATTGAAGGAGCCGTATTGATAGACTATCGCACTGATCCAGATGGTTTTTTAGAAAAAGCTGAAGCCCAACTTCAAAAAGATAAGCCTGTAGCCCTTTACTGTCGAAGTGGGAAACGCAGCCATTCTGCTGCAGAACTGATGCACAAAGCTGGGTTTAAACAGTTGGTTGAACTCGATGGTGGTATGCTGGCTTGGCAGGAAGCAGGAAAATAAAACGCAATTCTTACGTTAACAATTCAACATTTTTGTGTTCTTTATTTCCCCCTTTTGAAGGAAATTATAGTTGTTGTTCGTCGTAAAGTCTCCTATTACTGAAAGGAAAGCTTCCTATGGGTTGTCTCAGTATCTCCCACGGGTCGTCGGAAGGCTTCCTTTCCCCCATCGCAGTATCTCCTTTACCCCCATAGGAGATACTGCGACGACTGATAGCAGATACTGGAGTGTCCCATAGCAAAGTCTCCTTTCACAGATAATACATATTAGCGTCAAAGATATGTTTCTTTTTCTTTCCCATTATAATTAATTAAAAAAGTGGGGTAAACTTTCGGAGTTTGAGGAAAAATGCGTATATTTGCACGCAATAAATTCTAAAAGCATATAATTATGTCATTTATTGCAGACAAAGTAGTGATGGACGGATTGACTTACGATGATGTACTGTTGATTCCCGCCTATTCTGAGGTTCTCCCAAAGACAGTTGACCTATCAACTAAGTTTTCCAGAAACATTGATCTGAAAATCCCTTTTGTGACGGCAGCTATGGATACCGTAACAGAGGCAAAGATGGCAATTGCTATTGCCCGCGAAGGTGGTATCGGCGTGATCCACAAAAACATGCCCATAGATGAGCAGGCTCGCCAAGTGGCTATCGTGAAGCGTGCCGAAAACGGTATGATTTATGACCCAGTGGTAATTAAGCGTGGCTCGTTGGTACATGATGCTCTCGACCTGATGTCAGAATATAAGATTGGTGGTATTCCTGTGGTGGACGATGACCGCAAACTGGTGGGCATCGTGACGAACCGTGACCTCCGATTTGAACGCGACGTAAATAAGCGCATTGATGAAGTGATGACAAGCGAGAATATCGTGACTACTCATCAGGGTACGACCCTCGAGGATGCTGCTCAGATTCTTCAGGAGCATAAGATTGAGAAACTGCCTGTGGTAGATGCAAAAGGAAAGCTGGTGGGCTTGATTACCTATAAGGATATCACGAAGGCAAAAGACAAACCGATGGCTTGCAAAGATGACAAAGGCCGACTGCGTGTAGCAGCTGGTGTAGGTGTGACCGATGATACGCTGGAGCGTATGCAAGCTCTGATTAATGCCAACGCTGATGCCATCGTTATTGATACAGCTCACGGACATTCTAAGTTTGTGATTGAAAAGTTGAAAGAAGCCAAGCATACTTTCCCAAATATTGATATTGTGGTAGGTAACGTGGCTACTGGTGAGGCAGCAAAAATGTTGGTGGATGCTGGTGCCGACTGTATCAAGGTGGGTATTGGTCCTGGTTCTATCTGTACTACTCGTGTGGTAGCTGGTGTGGGTGTGCCTCAGCTCTCTGCAGTATATGACGTGGCAAAAGCATTGAAGGGTACGGGTGTACCACTCATCGCTGATGGCGGTTTGCGTTATTCTGGTGATGTGGTGAAGGCGCTGGCCGCTGGTGGCTATAGCGTGATGATTGGCTCGCTGGTGGCTGGAACCGAAGAGTCTCCAGGTGAGACCATCATCTTCAACGGTCGTAAGTTCAAGACCTATCGTGGTATGGGCTCGCTTGAGGCGATGGAGAATGGTTCGAAGGACCGTTACTTCCAGAGCGGTACCAAGGATGTGAAGAAGTTAGTACCGGAAGGTATTTCTGGCCGTGTGCCATACAAGGGAACTTTGTACGAGGTAATCTACCAGTTGGTGGGCGGTTTGCGTTCTGGTATGGGTTATTGTGGTGCACAGAACATCGAGCAGTTGCATAACGCCAAGTTTACCCGCATTACTAATGCTGGTGTGTTGGAAAGTCATCCACATGATGTGTCCATCACCAGTGAGGCACCAAATTATAGCAGACCTGAATAAAGATCATTATCCATGCGGATAAAGGAAACTACATATTGGGGGCAAAGGGCTTTGCAGGTAATACTGCTAAGCCTTTTCTCCTTTTTTCTAAACACGACGCTTTTCGCCCAATCAGATATTGAGTTAATGGCTAAGGCTGCTCGTGCTGATGGTCTTGACAAGAACGAAGTCTTTCTACGTACTTTAGAGACTTATAAGCAAGAGATGGCAGGTAAGTATTTGTTCGATGAGCAAAGTGTGGCTCTGCAGGCTAACGATGCTTTCAATAAGATGACTACCACCAAAGGTAACAAACAGCTCTTGGTGAGACAGATATTCCATGCCTTGCCTCAGCATGTGATGGAAAATGAGCTCAACCAGTGGCAACAACGCATGGACTCTATCAGTAGGGCGTTGGCCGCTGGGGCTGACTTTGAGGCCTTGATGAACAAGTATTCTGATACACGTGCTGCCGTATGGATGAATCAGTTGGATATGATGGCCGAGATGGATCAGGTGGCATTTGCCTTGCAAAAGGGACAGATATCGCAACCTTTCCTTTCTCCCCTCGGTATCCATATCATTCTTGTCGTAGATGAGCGTCAGATAGATAATGCTGCATATCTTGCAGACTTTGTGCAACGCGTGAAGGGGATAGTTTACCCCAACAAGCAGACAACCCAACAGATATCGAAACTTAAACAGGTTTATTCTTTTTCTGAGAACCAACAATTGGTAAGTCGCCTCTATCATGAAGGGAAGGTAAGCGGAACGCTCTTCACCCTCGATGGGGAGACCTTTACTGGTGAACACTTCTTACGTTTTGCCCAGACTTATCCTATGAATGTTCGTTTGCAATATGAGGCTTTTGTGACCAAGTGTTTGCTCGATTGTGATGCCAAGCACTTGAACGAGCAACCAGATTATAAGCAGTCTGTGCAAACCTTGGCCGACAGGCTCTTGGCAGAGGAGGCATATAACCAGCATGTACGAGTGCCCAGTCGTACGGATGATGCTGGCTTGCGGGCCTATTTCTCCACCCATCAGAAAGACTACCGATGGTCAACATCCCGCTTTAACGGAGCAGTGATTCATGCAGTCGATAAGAAAACGGCTAAGAAGGTGCGCAAAGTTGTGAAGAAGTTACGCAATGTGGATTGGACTGATGCCGAGCGTTTGTTGGATGACAAGACTCGTGGCAAGGTGTTGGTGGAGCAGGGCATATATGCCTTGGGTACAAATGCTTTTGTGGATGAATTGGAGTTTAATAGCGGAAAGGCAACCCCTCTTTCAGACTATCCTGTATCTTTGACGGTGGGGAAGAAGATAAACGGCCCAGAAGACTACCGTGAGGTGATTGACCAACTGACACAAGATTATGAACGATATCTTTCTCAAGAATGGCTTTCAGTCCTAAGAAAGCAAAAATGATGTTGAAATCACATTAAAAACCGTTAATCATGAAGGAGATAAGCAAATAAAACCTTATCTTCGTAGCTTGAAAAATAAGAATAATAAAGAAGACATGAGAATATTGGTAAAATTAACGATGACTGCTTTGCTACTGGTAGGTTGCCATTCAATAATGGCACAAAACAACGTGATCGACGAAGTGGCATGGATAGTGGGCGATGAGGCAATCTGGAAGTCTGAGGTGGAAGAGGCCCGACTGAGTGCCTTGTATGAAGGGCGAAAGTTTGATAAAGACCCTTATTGCGTGTTGCCTGAGGAGATGGCTGTACAAAAACTGTTCCTGCACCAGGCGGAGCTCGATAGTGTGGAGGTAAGCGATGCAGAGGTGTTGCAACGTGTGGAATATATGACCAACTTGTATATCCAGAACATCGGCTCTCGTGAGAAGATGGAGGAATATTTCAATAAGACTTCTTCACAGATTCGCGAGCAGTTGCGTGTTAGTGCCCGTGAGGGTCTTACAGTCCAGAAGATGCAGCAGAAGATTGTGGGCGACGTGAAGACCACACCTTCTGAGGTGCGCCGTTACTACAGTTCGTTGTCGCAGGATAGCATTCCTTATATTCCAACAACAGTAGAGGTAGAAATTGTAGTACGCAAGCCTAAAATTCCACAGGAGGAAATAGAGGATGTGAAACGCCGACTACGTGATTATACCGAGCGTGTAAACAATGGAGACAGTTTTACCATGCTGGCTCGTTTATATTCAGAGGACCCTGGATCTGCTATGAGTGGTGGCGATCTGGGACGTTTCATGGGTCGTGGCGAGCTGGACCCTGCCTTCGCTAATGTAGCATTTAACTTGCAGACACCTGATAAGATTTCCAAGGTGGTGGAGAGTGAGTTTGGCTACCATATCATTCAGCTGATTGAAAAACGAGGCGACCGTATCCGTGTGCGCCATATCTTGCTAAAGCCTCATGTGCCAGAGGAAGCATTGACAGAGTCACGTGCTTTCTTGGATTCTATCGCTGATGAGGTGCGCAACGGAAAATATACTTTCGAGGAAGCGGCCTACACTATATCAGACGATAAGAATACACGAAACAATGGTGGTCTGTTGCCCAATGAGGAGACACAGACCTCACGCTTCGAGATGCAGGACTTGCCATCTGAGATAGCCAAGGTGGTGGATACCATGGAGGTGGGTGAAATATCGAAGGCCTTCAATATGACCCCTCGTACGGGCCAGGAGCAGACCGTGATAGTGAAGCTCAAGAGCCGTATCAAAGGACATAAGGCCACAGTTTCTGATGATTACCAACGACTAAAGGAGATGGTGGTGCAGAAGAAGCAGGAAGAGGTGATAGAAAAATGGATACAGAATAAGCTGAAGACCACCTATGTGAGAATCAGTGATAATTGGAAGCCTAGTTGTGACTTTAAATACAATGGGTGGTTAAAGTGATGACCATAGACCATTACCATGCGAAATAGGGAAAAGAAAAATAGAGGATATGGGGTTGTGAAGGCATTGCAGTTTCTTCTGCTTTGCCTTTTCGGCTTTTCTTTGATGTCAATGGTCAATGGAGAATGGTGGATGACGAATGGTCAACGGTCAACAGACCAAGAGCCCAAGAAAGTACGTATAGACCTCTTGTATGCCGATGAAGCAGTGGCTGACCAGAATAAGCGTCCAGATGTGCAGGTGTTGCGAGGCTCTGTGAAACTGAAGCATGACAGTATGTATATGTACTGCGATAGTGCGCTGATATTCGAGAAACTCAATTCGGTGGAGGCTTTCGGCAATTGTCGGATGGAGCAGGGTGATACGTTGTTTATCTATGGTGATTACATGTATTATGACGGTGTTGCCCAATTGGCAAAGCTGCGTGAGAATGTGCGACTGATTAACCGTGAGACAGAGTTGGAAACAGATAGTCTGGATTATGATCGTGTAAACGACTTAGGCTATTATTTCGAGGGGGGTACGTTACGTGATACCGTGAATGTGCTTACCTCTGTGTTAGGTGAGTATAGCCCAACTACCAAACAGGCTGTGTTTGAGTATAATGTGGAGTTGGTTAACCCCCAGTTTACACTCACATCAGAAGACCTGACCTATAATACCGTTACTAAGATAGCCACTATCAACAGCGATGCCGAGATAGTGAACGATCAATCGCATATCTATACCAGTTCGGGGATATATAACACAGTGACAGAGCGTGGAGAGCTTTTCAATAGGTCGGTGGTGGTGAACGAAGGGCGTAGATTGATAGGCGATACCTTGCTCTACGACCGTCAACAAGGCTTTGGCGAGGCTTTTGGCAATGTGGCACTGAACGATACGGTCAACAAGAACATACTTACTGGCGACTATTGTTATTACGACGAACTCAAGGAAAATGCCTTTGCCACCAAACGGGCTGTGGCGATAGACTACTCGCAAGGCGACAGTCTGTTTCTACATGGTGATACCCTACGCATGGTGACCTTCTTTCCTAAGACGGACTCTGCCTATCGTGAGATGAGGGCATATTACAAGGTAAGGGCCTACAGAAGTGATATACAGGCCGTGTGCGACTCGTTGGTGATGAACAGCAAGGATTCTTGTATGACGATGTTTCGTGACCCTGTGTTGTGGCATGGCGAGGAACAATTGTTGGGTGAACTGGTAAAGGTGTATTCTAACGATAGCACGATAGAGCGGGCACATATTATCAATCAAGCATTGGCCATAGAACGTTTTGATTCTGTTCATTATAATCAGGTGACGGGCAAGGAGATGATAGCTCATTTCGAAGGTGGCGAAATTAAGGAAACTGAGGTGAACGGCAACGTGCTGACCATCTATCACCCCATTGATGAGAAGGATTCAACCATTATTGTGATGGTATATGCAGAGGGTAGTTATCTGAAGATGTTCATGAAAGACAGAAAGATGGATAAGGGTATGTTTGTGGGTAAAACCACAGGCACTGCCTATCCGTTGGATCAAGTGCCAGCAGGCAAAGACCGCTTGTCGGCTTTTGTGTGGTTCGACTATATGCGTCCGCAAGACAAGAACGACATTTTCGATTGGAGGGGCAAACCTGCCGATCAGGTGTTAAAGAAGGTGGAACGGGAATCGACTGGTTCGCCACGTGATATCAGGGTAAGACACGGTAGGAGGTAGATGATAACTAAAAGATAAGATATTATGGGAATGTTCTCAGTTAGGAAGCCAAGAGGTTTCCATCATAATTGGATCTATGTGGACGAGCGGAAGGAAAAGCTTGCCAAGATAGAGGAGAATGCCAAACGAGAGTTGGGTATGTTGCCTCCTAAAGAATTCGACCCTGAGGATATCAGAGGCAAATTCGCTGATAGCACTACCCATCTAAAACGGTTCAAAGAGAAAGGAAGCAAGGCCAATAATGCCATGATTGTTTTCTTGATTATCGTACTCCTTTGGGTATGGTATGCCATTATGAACGGAGTGATATAATGAGTGACGTAATTCGACTTTTACCCGATTCTGTTGCCAACCAGATAGCTGCGGGCGAGGTAATACAACGCCCAGCATCCTTGATTAAGGAATTGGTGGAAAATGCCATCGACGCTGATGCACATGAAATACATGTACTTGTTGTTGATGCAGGCAAAACCAGTGTGCAGGTAATCGACGATGGTAAGGGTATGTCGGAGACCGATGCTCGATTGGCTTTCGAGCGTCATGCCACTTCCAAGATTAGTAAGGCAGCCGATTTGTTTAACCTTCATACCATGGGATTCCGAGGTGAGGCACTAGCATCCATAGCTGCTGTAGCGGAAGTGGAGCTCAAGACACGCATGGAGGAGGAAGAGTTGGGTACTAGGTTAGTGATTTCTGCCTCAAAGGTGGTAACCCAAGAAACGGCCTCTTGTCCCAAAGGTAGTAGCTTTATGGTAAAGAACCTCTTCTTCAACGTGCCTGCCCGAAGGAAATTCCTCAAGTCAAATGCCACAGAACTAAGCAACATACTGACTGAGTTTGAACGCATCGTGCTGGTGCATCCTGATGTGAGATTTACATTGCATAGCAATGGCACTGAGGTTTTCAATCTTCCTGAAACTACACCCTATCAACGCATTATTGCTGTGTTTGGCAAGCGGATGGACCAACAACTGTTGCCTGTGAAAGTAGACACGTCATTAATCAATATCTCAGGTTATGTCTCAAAGCCCGAATTTGCCCATAAGAAAGGTAATAACCAATATTTCTTTGTGAATGGCCGTTATATGCGTCATCCGTATTTCCATAAGGCCGTGATGGAGGCATATGACCAATTGATTCCTGTAGGTGAGCAGGTGTCGTATTTCTTGTACTTCGATGTGAACCCTGCAAGTATTGATGTTAACATACATCCCACGAAGGCCGAGATAAAATTTGAGAACGAGCAATCTATATGGCAAATATTGACAGCCTCGGTGAAAGAGGCATTGGGTAAGTTTAATGCTATACCTACTATCAACTTTGAAGCCCCTGATATACCTTTCGACTTGCCTGTATTCAATGCTAATAAACATCATGCTGAGCCTCCTAAGGTAAATGTCAATCCTCACTTTAATCCTTTTGATACCCTAAGGAAAGATACTTACCAGCGCCAATCGGTAGATAAACAATGGGAACAGCTTTATCAAGGGCTGCATACTACTTCCCAGTCGGAACAATCAATAACTGGCGAGACTTTTCTCCCAGAAGTGAAGGTGGATGATTCCTTTGGCAAGAATAACGTTTTGTTGGATGTTTCGGAACGTTCTTCTTCACTTATGCAATACAAAGGACGTTATATCCTCACTTCAGTCAAGTCGGGATTGATGATGATTGATCAACATAGGGCGCATGTGCGTGTGCTGTTTGATTTGTATATCCGTCAGGTAAATCAGGGACAAAGTCCGTCGCAAGGTTTGTTGTTCCCAGAGATGATTCAATTAGTGCCTTCTGAGTCTGTGATGTTGGAAACCATTATGCCTGATTTGTTGTCGGTAGGCTTTGAACTGACTTCTTTAGGAGGTGGTAGTTATGCCATTAATGGGGTGCCTGCAGGTATCGAAGGTTTGAGTCCCGTAGAATTGGTTCGAAGTATGGTTCATACTGCAATGGAGAAAGGCAACGACGTGAAAGAAGAGATGCACCAGATAATAGCACTCACTTTAGCGAAAGCGGCAGCTATTGTATATGGACAGGTACTGACGGCAGAAGAGATGACCAACCTGGTGGATCAGCTCTTTTTGTCGGCTATGCCTAACTACACCCCTGACGGCCATCTTATTGTTACTACTATCTCTGACGATGAGATAGGTAGGATGTTTAAATAATCCGATTATAAGATTGTTTCTCCCTCTATAAAATTATCCAGATACATGGTCTCGCCGTCAAAGACGGCATAGGTAAAACTGTTAATCCAGTCGCCTAAGATGAGCATGCGTGTATTGTTGTTCAGTGGAAGGTCGAGCTCAATATGACGATGCCCATAGATGAAGAAGTTGATGTCAGGATGACTCTTCAGATATTCTTTTGTCCATAAAACCAAGTGTTCCTTATCTTCACCCATATAGTCGGGTTCCTTGCCATCTTTGCGCTTCATGCGACTACGTTTTGCCCATTGCAAACCGAAAGCGACACTCCATCGGGGATGAATCATGGAGAAGAGTCTTTGCAGGAAATGGCTATGGAAGATGGAACGTAGTATTTTGAATGTCAAATTTGTTTCACCAAGTCCATCGCCATGGGCTAGGTAGAACTCCTTGCCGTAGATTTCTGTGGTCAAAGGCTCTTTGTGCAAAATGACGCCACACTCTTTGGGCAGGTAGTCGTAGCACCATATATCGTGATTGCCTGTAAAGAAATGTATCTCAACGCCCATGTCGGTCAGCTCGGACAACTTGCCCAAGAAACGTGTATAACCTTTGGGCACAACCGTCTTGTACTCGTACCAGTAGTCGAACATGTCACCCAAGAGATAAATGGCGGCTGCCTGATGCTTGATCTTTTCAAGAAAATTCACCAGTCTGCGCTCTTGTGTGCGACTATGCTCTATAGCCAATGAGCCCAAATGGGCATCCGAAAGGAAAAACACTTTTTTCATAAGCTATCTTGCTACATAAAACCTAATTCCAGTTTTGCTTCTTCCGACATCAGTTCCTGACTCCATTCCGGTTCGAATACGATATTGATGTTGGTGGATTTCACTTCCTTGATGGAGTTGACCTTTATTCGGATATCTTCAGCGATGAAGTCGCCAGCAGGACATGAAGGAGCTGTTAGCGTCATGTCAATGTTTACCTCGCCATCCTCATTTACGTCAATCTTGTATATTAGACCTAAGTCATATACATTGACAGGAATCTCAGGGTCGTAAACGGTCTTGAGCATCTCCACTATTTTCTCTTCTAATGCGAATTTTTCCATATCCTTTTTTTAATCAACTGCAAAAATAGAACATTTCATTGAATGGTGCAAGTCAAAGGGCTTATAATAACCCATGGTCGTGAAAACTATAGAAATGGGTCTCCGTAACAATCACATGGTCTATGAGTCGGATGTTTAGCAAATCGCATGCTTTCTTTATTTTATTAGTGATATTAATGTCCTCGTTACTGGGTTTCAAGTTGCCTGAAGGATGGTTATGCACCACAGCTATCTGTGTGGCGCGCAAGAGGATAGCTTCTCTCATGATACTTCTCACATCTACAGTAGTCTGGTCGATGCCTCCTTTACTGATGCGTACCTTATCTATCACCTTAGCAGCTTGATTCAACAGCAAGAGCCAGAACTCCTCTTGGGGAATGTCACACAACAAAGGATGAAAAATTATGTATATATCTGTTGATTCTTTTATAACAGCCTTCTCGATAGGCTCTTGCATTGTTCTTCGCCTTCCCAACTCCATAGCAGCCATAATGGTGATGGCCTTGGCTGGCCCTAAACCTTTGAACGAGGTAAAATCGTTGAGGTTCCACTTGCCGAGAGTGTTTAGGTTGTTGTCGCAACGTGCCAACACTTTCTGCATTAGCGATACGGCACTGTCTTCCTTCGTGCCACTGCCAACCAGGATAGCTAATAGTTCGGCAATGCTCAGTGCGTCTGCACCTTTTAAGATCATTTTCTCACGAGGGCGATCTTCTTCTGCCCATTGATTGATAGATAACTTTTCCATTTTGTTATGAATGAATGGTTAATTATTTACTGATAAAAATTCTTTTTAAACGCCTCAAACTCGCCTTCTTGCTTCACACATCGTTTCCACCAAGCCCTAAGGAAACCACTTCCATAGCCCAATAGTTGTACGAAGGATGCCTTGACGGCCAACAAGCCAATCTTCAAACTCTTGTTCTTGATAGTTGCATCCACGAAAATGATGAGCGAGAACAGCATCAAAGGCAATAAGGCAAGGGTACAGATTATCAAACCAAAAGGCGGGTCTGGGTTGATAAGGCCCGTTTGAATAGCTGTACCGGCTAAAATACCTATTAAAAATAATAGAGCTAAGAAAACCACTCCTAAGGTGAAGATAGCTGGCAAGGTATGCACCAACTTCAGCGAATCGGGGTGTTTCTTGTAGAGGTTGATGCGAGCAATGCCCGAGTTATTCACTTGCTTGAAGAACTTCTTCAAGTCAGTGCGACGCTTGTGATACACCCATGCTTCTGAGAACAGACAACTTTTGTAGCCCCCTTTCACAATGCGGATACTGAAGTCGATATCCTCGCCAAAGCGCATCTTTGAGAAGCCTCCCAACGCTTGTGCCACCTTTCGGCGTATGCCCATATTGAAGCTACGAGGGTAGAACTTGTCCATCTTTTGTTTGCCTCCACGAATGCCTCCTGTCGTAAAGAAGGAAGTCATCGAGTAGTTGATGGCTTTCTGCACATCGGTAAAGGATTCATGTGCTTTGTCGGGCCCTCCAAAGGCATCGGCATGGGTTTCGTCCAACGCCTGCTCTAAAGCTTTGAAATAGCCTTGTGGAATGATACAATCAGAATCGGAGAAAATGATGTATTCGCCTTTGGCTTTTTCGATGCCCACATTGCGAGCCCCTGCTGGTCCTGCGTTTTCGATGACAAAATAATGAATGTCGAGTATTTCCTGATAATTCTCTACTACCTCCTTGCAGGGCAGGGTAGAGCCGTCCTCGATGATGATAACTTCGAAGTCCTTTGTGCTTTGTGTCTCAAGACTTTGCAGTAATTCATCCACCTCATCAGGACGATTATATACAGGAACGACTACAGAAAACCTCATCGTTAGCAAACCTCTTTAGATAGTAAGACTGCTCCTCTGTATGAAAACAAGGGGAGCAGTCTAGATGTTTTAGTTCGGCTTATTACTTGCTAGTAACACGACTTACGTATGAACCGTCACGAGTGTCGATTTCGATGGTGTCTCCCTCGTTGATGAACAGAGGAACGCGCACTTCTGCACCACTCTCAACAGTAGCAGGCTTCAGCGTGTTGGTAGCTGTATCACCCTTCAGTCCTGGCTCGGTATAAGTAATCTTCATCTGTACCTTTACAGGAACGTCAGCATAGAGGATAGTCTCTGTTGATGCGTCAGATACTACATCCACTACCATACCTTCCAACAGGAAGTCTACACCATTGATAATCTCCTTGGCGATAGGCAGTTGGTCGTAAGTTTCTTGATTCATGAAGATGAAATCTTCACCTTCCTTATAAAGATATTGATAAGGACGACGCTCTACACGTACATCTTCCAACTTCTCACCGATATTGAAACGGCGCTCTAATACATAGCCACTCACCACGTCTTTCAGTTTGGTGCGCATGAATGTGTTACCCTTACCTGGCTTTACATGCAGGAAGTCAATGCAGAAATACAATTTGCCATCCATGCGGATAGCGGTACCGATTTTAATGTCTTGGGCATTAATCATACTCGTTTGTTTTTATAGTTTTTATTCTAAAATGCTTAGTTTTGCGCTGCAAAGATAGCTGAAATTGATAAAAAACACAAAAAGTTTCGATATAAAAAGATTTATCTCTTGCTTATTTTAGAAAAAGTATCTAATTTTGCAGCCCGATTGTGATTAAAATAATAACGTAAAAATATAAAGAGCAATGAAAAGAACATTCCAACCTTCTAACAGGAAGAGAAAGAACAAGCACGGTTTCCGTGAAAGAATGGCAACCGCTAATGGTCGCAGAGTGCTGGCTTCAAGACGTGCTAAGGGTCGTAAGAAACTTACCATTTCTGATGAGTACAATGGCGTGAAGGCATAATTTCAAGCCTGAACTGAGAAATAGAGCCGCAAGAACCTTTTCAAAACAGGTTTTGCGGCTTTTTTCGTTTACCCTTGAGAATGGCTGTTTTTTGCTCCTAAGTCAGAGAATTCTTGCGCCTTTGTTAGGGAAGTATTTCTCCTAAACTTTGACTTCGGGACATAGGTGGTAAACAGGACACTGAAGGGGAGAACAAGTGATATCAGCTTTATGACCACCTGTCACGCTATCCTGATCATCCACACTTATTTCTTCACGCATCACCACCTTTTCGTCTTTATCCATACCTTCAGTGGTGAGTTTACTTGCATCACCGTCGATTTCGATCTGCACGGCTCTTTTCTCTTTATTATCCATGGTCTTTTTTTTATGGTTTGACATGCAAATGTACAACAATACTTATATTTATGCAATGATTTTCGTATTATTTTTAATAAATGATAGTGATTTTGTGGAAATAGATTAGGAGTGGATGGGTGCAGGTGGTAATTATGTGCAGGGATGGAGGGGGCTGGTAATAATAGGAAGAGTTGGTAAATCTTGGGGAAGCCTGATACACCTTATTTATATATATAGGAGTAGTGTCAAAGGTCTGAAAATAAATTTTTAGAAAAAATTAAGAAAACGGTATTGTCGTTTCAAAGATTATTTGTAACTTTGCAGCCCAAAATGTATAGTTTTGATTTTAATTAAAATAATAATATATAAAAAACAAGTAAAATGCCTACAATTCAGCAATTAGTAAGAAAGGGCCGTCAGGTGCTGGAGGACAAGAGTAAGTCACCAGCATTGGATTCATGCCCTCAGAGAAGAGGCGTTTGCGTGAGAGTTTATACAACTACTCCCAAAAAGCCTAATTCAGCTATGCGTAAAGTAGCTCGTGTTCGTTTGACAAATGGTAAAGAGGTGAACTCTTACATCCCAGGTGAAGGTCACAACTTGCAGGAGCACTCAATCGTTTTGGTACGTGGTGGTCGTGTAAAGGACCTGCCAGGTGTACGCTATCACATCGTCCGTGGTACTTTGGATACCGCAGGTGTAGCAAGCCGCACTCAGCGTCGTTCTAAGTATGGTGCTAAGAGACCTAAAGCTGCAAAGAAAAAGTAAAAGCCTCTTCTAAAAGAGTTAAAAAACAAAAGTATTAATTTCGTTTTTTAGTTATTGGATGCATTAAAGGTTGAGTAAATATCTCCAGAGGGAGATGTTGAAGAAGACAAGAAGCAAACAACCAAGAACAAAAAACTAAAGGTTTTAAAACAATGAGAAAAGCAAAACCAAAGAAACGCCAGATCCTCCCGGATCCAGTTTATGGCGATGTAAAAGTTTCCAAGTTCGTTAACCATCTGATGTATGATGGCAAGAAGAACACTTCTTATGAAATCTTCTATGCTGCATTGGAAACAGTTGGTAAGAAGTTGCAGAGCGAAGAGAAGTCTGCTCTCGAAATCTGGAAGAAAGCTCTCGACAACATCACTCCTCAAGTAGAGGTAAAGTCACGCCGTATCGGTGGTGCAACTTTCCAAGTACCTACAGAAATCCGTCCTGATCGTAAAGAATCTATCTCAATGAAGAACATGATCTCTTTCGCGCGTAAGCGTGGTGGTAAGGGTATGGCTGAGAAGCTGGCCGCTGAGATTATGGACGCTTATAATGAGCAGGGTGGCGCATTCAAACGTAAGGAGGATATGCACCGTATGGCTGAGGCTAACCGTGCATTCGCACATTTCAGATTCTAATAGAAAGTTTTTAATAGGTTTTTAAGATAATAAGAATGTCAAAGCAAGATTTACATTTGACGCGAAATATTGGTATCATGGCTCACATTGATGCCGGTAAGACCACTACATCAGAGCGAATCTTATTTTATACTGGTATGACTCACAAGATTGGTGAGGTTCATGATGGTGCTGCTACTATGGACTGGATGGTTCAGGAGCAGGAACGTGGTATCACAATTACATCTGCTGCTACCACTTGCCGCTGGAAATGGAACGACAATACCTATAAAATTAATTTGATTGACACTCCGGGACACGTTGACTTCACTGCTGAAGTTGAGCGCTCTCTGCGTGTGCTCGATGGTGCAGTGGCAACTTACTGTGCAGTGGGTGGTGTTGAACCACAGAGTGAGACAGTATGGCGCCAAGCAGACAAATACAATGTTCCTCGTATTGCTTATGTGAACAAGATGGACCGTTCTGGTGCCGACTTCTTTGAAGTAATGCGTCAGATGAAGGATATACTGGGCGCTAACCCAGTTCCTGTGATGATTCCAATCGGTGCTGAGGAAAATTTCAAGGGTGTAGTTGACTTGATTCAGATGAAGGCGATCTTCTGGCATGATGAGACCATGGGCGCAGAATATTCTGTTGAGGATATTCCTGCTAATCTGGTGGATGAGGCAGAAGAGTATCGTGCTAAACTGGTTGAGGCAGCTGCTGAGTATGATGATGCTTTGATGGAGAAGTTCTTTGATGATCCTTCTACCATTACAGAAGAAGAGCTGATTGCAGCTGTTCGCAAGGCAACCTTGAGCATGTCAATTGTTCCTATGTGTTGTGGCTCCTCTTTCAAGAATAAGGGTGTGCAGACATTGTTGAACTATGTATGTGCTTTCTTGCCTTCACCACTTGACACACCAAACATTGAGGGTACTAACCCATCAACTGGTAACGCTGAAGAACGTAAGCCATCAGAAGATGAAAAAACATCTGCATTGGCTTTCAAGATTGCTACCGATCCTTATGTAGGTCGCCTTACATATATTCGCGTTTATTCAGGTAGCGTGGTTTCTGGCTCTTATACTTACAACACCCGCTCTGGCAAGAAGGAACGTATCAGCCGCTTGTTCCAGATGTTTTCTAACCACCAGAATCCTGTAGAAGAGATTTCTGCTGGTGATATCGGCGCTGCTGTAGGTCTGAAGGATATCCGCACTGGTGATACTTTGTGCGATGAGGATGCTCCTATCGTATTGGAGTCAATGGACTTCCCAGATCCTGTGATTGGTATTGCAGTTGAGCCAAAGACTCAGAAGGATATGGAGAAACTTTCAAACGGTTTGGCTAAACTGGCAGAAGAAGATCCTACCTTTACCGTTCATACCGATGAGCAGAGTGGTCAGACCGTGATTTCTGGTATGGGTGAGCTTCACCTTGATATTATCATCGACCGTCTGAAGCGTGAGTTCAAGGTAGAGTGCAACCAAGGTAAGCCTCAGGTTAACTACAAGGAAGCTATTACCAAGACCGTTAACCACCGTGAGGTTTACAAGAAGCAGAGCGGTGGCCGTGGTAAGTTTGCTGATATTATTGTAAATATCGGTCCTGTTGACCCAGATTACACTCAGGGTGGCTTGCAGTTCGTTAACTCTGTAACGGGTGGTAACATTCCTAAGGAATTCATTCCAGCTGTTCAGAAGGGCTTCGAGACTGCCATGAAGAGCGGTGTGCTGGGTGGCTATCCTATGGATTCGATGAAGGTTGATCTGTTGGATGGTTCATTCCATCCAGTGGACTCTGACCAGTTGTCATTCGAGATCTGCGCTATTCAAGCTTACAAGACAGCAGCTTCTAAGGCAGGACCTGTGTTGATGGAACCTATCATGAAGCTTGATGTGGTAACTCCTGAGGAGTACATGGGTGATGTGATTGGCGACTTGAACAAGCGTCGTGGTCAAGTGGAAGGTATGGAAAGTACCCGCTCTGGCGCTCGCATCGTGAAGGCTATGGTGCCACTGGCTGAGATGTTTGGTTATGTTACAGCGCTGCGTACCATCACCTCTGGTCGTGCTACTTCTACCATGAGCTACGACCATCATGCAGCTGTTTCTACCTCAATCGCAAAAGCTGTGCTTGAGGAAGTGGGTGGCCGCATGGATTTATTGAAGTAAAAACGAAGGACCTTTGGTTAGTGAATGACTCTTAACCCAAGGCTTTCAAAATTTATAGTAACAATTTAAATTTAAAGAAATGAGTCAAAAAATCAGAATTAAACTGAAATCCTACGATCACAGCTTGGTTGATAAGTCAGCTGCAAGCATCGTAAAGACTGTAAAGTCAACTGGAGCTATTGTCAGTGGTCCTATTCCATTGCCAACACACAAGAAGATTTTCACAGTTAACCGTTCAACCTTCGTAAACAAGAAGGCTCGCGAACAATTCGAGCTCTCTTCTTACAAGCGTCTGATTGATATTTACAGCTCAACAGCTAAGACTATCGATGAATTGATGAAGTTGGAGTTGCCAAGCGGTGTGGAAGTAGAAATCAAAGTGTAATTTTTAATTATTAAGTGAAATGCCAGGATTATTAGGAAAGAAAATCGGAATGACATCCGTGTTCAGTGCCGATGGTAAGAATGTACCATGCACTGTTATCGAAGCAGGTCCTTGTGTTGTTACTCAAGTTAAAACTGTAGAGACCGACGGCTATGAGGCTGTTCAGCTCGGCTTCCAGGAGAAGAAGGAGAAGAACACCACTAAGCAGATGATGGGTCACTTCAAGAAGGCTGGTGTAACACCCAAGAGACACTTGGCTGAGTTCAAGAATTTTGATACCCAATTGAATTTGGGTGATACTGTAAACGTGGAGCTGTTTAACGACGCTGCTTTTGTAGACGTGATTGGAACCTCTAAAGGTAAGGGCTTCCAGGGCGTTGTGAAGAGACATCACTTCGGTGGCGTAGGTCAGCAGACTCATGGTCAGCACAACCGTGGCCGTAAGCCAGGTTCAATCGGTGCTTGCTCTTATCCTGCAAAGGTGTTCAAGGGTATGCGTATGGCTGGCCAGATGGGTGGTAACCGTGTAACGGTTCAGAACTTGCAAATTTTAAAGGTAATTGCGGAACACAATCTGCTCTTGGTAAAGGGCTCTGTTCCTGGTTGCAAAAATTCAATCGTTTTAATTGAGAAATAATGGAAGTTAGCGTTTACAATATTAAAGGTGAAGACACCGGAAGAAAGATTACGTTAAACGAATCTATCTTTGGAATCGAGCCCAATGATCATGCAATCTATCTTGACGTAAAGCAGTTTTTGGCTAACCAACGCCAGGGTACTGCCAAGTCTAAGGAAAGAAGCGAAATCAGTGGCTCTACACGTAAATTAGGCCGTCAGAAAGGTGGTGGCGGTGCTCGCCACGGTGATATCAACTCACCAGTATTGGTTGGTGGTGGTCGTGTGTTCGGTCCAAAACCAAGAGATTACTATTTCAAGTTGAATAAGAAAGTAAAGCAGTTGGCTCGTAAGTCAGCCCTCTCTTATAAGGCTCAGAATGGTGGCGTTATGGTAGTTGAGGACTTCGTATTTGAAGCTCCCAAGACTAAGGATTTCGTAGCTTTGTTAAATAATCTTAAAGTTTCTGACAAAAAGCTACTGTTAGTATTACCCGAAGCTAATAAAAACGTATATTTGTCGGCTCGTAACTTGCAGCGTGCCAAGGTACAGACTGTTTCTGGCGTAAATACCTATCGTGTATTGGACGCCGGAGTAGTTATGTTTACTGAAAAAGCACTTTCAGCAATCGACGATCTGTTAGATAAAAAGGAGGCGTAAAGAATGGCAGTTATTATTAAACCATTGGTAACAGAGAAGATGACAGCGATGACCGAGAAGATGCCAAATCGTTTCGGCTTCATTGTTCGTCCTGATGCTAATAAATTGGAGATTAAGCATGAAGTTGAGGCACTCTACAACGTTAAGGTTGTTGATGTGAACACAATGAAATATCAGGGTAAGAGTAAGAGACGCTATACCCGCAGTGGTCTGTTAACAGGTCGTACTAATGCTTACAAGAAAGCAATAGTTACCTTGAAGGACGGTGATACTATAGATTTTTATAGCAATATTTAAAGAAGATGGCAGTACGTAAATTTAAACCCACAACACCGGGTCAAAGACATAAAATTATTGGTACATTCGAAGAAATTACTGCACGTGTACCAGAAAAATCTCTTGTGTTTGGTGTTAAGAAGTCAGGCGGTCGTAACAATACTGGTAAGATGACCATGCGTTATATCGGCGGTGGTCATACCAAGGTGATTCGTAACGTTGACTTCAAGCGTAATAAAGACGGCATTCCAGCAGTTGTAAAGACAATCGAGTACGATCCTAACCGTTCAGCTCGTATAGCGCTGCTGTTTTATGCAGATGGTGAAAAACGCTATATTATTGCTCCTGATGGTCTGCAGGTTGGTGCTACTTTGTTGTCAGGTCCAGATGTGGCTCCTGAAGTAGGTAACGCTCTTCCTCTGCAGAATATACCTGTAGGTACAGTGATTCATAATATCGAGTTGCGTCCTGGTCAGGGTGCAGCGCTTGTTCGTTCTGCTGGTAATTTTGCACAGCTGACCTCTCGTGAGGGTGACTACTGTGTAATCAAATTGCCTTCAGGTGAGTTGCGCAAGATCTTGAGCGCATGTAAAGCTACTGTTGGTAGCGTTGGTAATTCAGATCATGGTCTGGAGAGCTCTGGTAAGGCAGGTCGCTCTCGCTGGTTAGGACGCCGTCCTCACAACCGTGGTGTTGTAATGAACCCAGTTGATCACCCAATGGGTGGTGGTGAAGGTCGTGCTTCTGGTGGTCATCCAAGATCTCGCAAGGGCTTGTACTCTAAGGGTCTCAAGACTCGTGCTCCGAAGAAGCAGTCTTCTAAGTATATTATTGAGAGAAGAAAGAAGTAATCTGAATAAATCGAATATATTATGAGTCGTTCATTAAAGAAAGGTCCGTATATCAACGTGAAGCTTGAG
>Ga0265298_10000557_pt1 | contig 55152 bp, 36 predicted proteins | sample AusTroGonzalo_MG_3_FD_193486 | JGI IMG/M metagenome (GOLD analysis project Ga0265298, IMG submission 193486) | Bovine rumen microbial communities from tropical cattle in Woodstock, Queensland, Australia - Gonzalo_01 | ecosystem: Host-associated > Mammals > Digestive system > Stomach > Rumen ... | reverse complement strand
AGCAGACCCACGTTAGCACCGGCCTCACCCTGAGGGAGGAGCTTGCGGAACATTTCCACACCGGTAACAACAGAGGTGCGAGGCTCATCGCCGAAACCGACGAGTTCCACAGGGTCGTTCACGTGGATGGTACCGGACTCGATACGGCCGGTAACCACGGTGCCACGGCCAGTGATGGAGAAGATGTCCTCGATAGGCATCAGGAAGTCCTTGTCAACCAGACGCTCCGGCAGCGGGATGTACTCATCCACAGCGTCCATGAGCTCCATGACCTTGTCTTCCCATTCCTTTTCACCGTTCAGAGCACCAAGTGCAGAACCACGGATGATAGGGCAATCCTCATCGAACTTGTAGAAAGCGAGGAGGTCGCGGATTTCCATCTCAACGAGGTCGAGCATTTCCTCATCGTCCACAAGATCCACCTTGTTCATGAAAACGAGGATCTTAGGCACGTTAACCTGACGGGCGAGCAGGATGTGCTCACGGGTCTGAGGCATAGGGCCGTCGGTGGAAGCTACAACAAGGATAGCACCGTCCATCTGGGCAGCACCGGTAACCATGTTCTTCACATAGTCGGCGTGACCAGGGCAGTCCACGTGAGCATAGTGACGAGCAGCGGTCTCGTACTCCACGTGAGCGGTGTTGATGGTGATACCACGCTCCTTCTCTTCGGGTGCGTTGTCGATCTGGTCGAAGGACTTCACCTTGTCGGCGTTACCGGCAACACGCTCGGCCAGCACCTTGGTGATGGCGGCGGTGAGGGTGGTCTTACCGTGGTCAACATGGCCGATAGTACCGATGTTGACATGCGGTTTGGTTCTCTGGAATGTTTCTTTTGCCATAATTCTAGTTATTGTTTAAACAATTGTTGTCGTCTCAAAAGGCCGTAGCCCAAAAAAAGAGCCGGTGATGGGATTTGAACTCATGACCTCATCCTTACCAAGGATGCGCTCTACCCCTGAGCTACACCGGCTTACGTATGTCTGGGAGCGGAAAACGAGGTTCGAACTCGCGACCCTCAGCTTGGAAGGCTGATGCTCTACCAACTGAGCTACTTCCGCCTGAATCCCCGATTCAGGCGGAAGTAGCTCACCTGTTTCGAAGATTTAGTGGGAGGAGGTGGACTCGAACCACCGAACCCGAAGGAGCGGATTTACAGTCCGCCGCAATTGCCGCTATGCGATCCTCCCAAGTTTGCTTTTCAGTATTTCAAAGCTCCTTTGAGCCGATAGAGGGATTCGAACCCACGACCCCGAGATTACAAATCACGTGCTCTGGCCAACTGAGCTATATCGGCAGCTCATTTGAATCCTTCATTCGCTGAAAGGACTGCAAAGGTAGAAACTATTTTTGAATTGACCAAATTTTTTAGAAATTTTTCATCATCTCCACCAAAAGATTGTAGATGGAGTCCTCGTCCAGGCAGCAGTCGGAGAGCTGGGCACGCTGGGTATCCTGCTGTATGAATTTGTCCGGAATGCCCAGCCCCTTGATGCGGGGCGGATTGGAACGAAGCGAAAAATATTCACAGACAGCGCTGTAAAGGCCACCCTTGAGGGTTCCGTCCTCCAAAGTGAGGATGGCTGAGAATCTGCCGGCCTCCTCCAGGATAGCCGCATCCAGCGGCTTCAGGAAACGCATATCGAAAACAGCGGGAGCCCTCCAATAATCGTCCTTATGCCGGAGAGCAGCAGCTACGGCGCGGTTCACCACCGGGCCGATACCCAGGACAGCCACCCCTTTTCCGTCCAGCAGCTTCTCCCCCTTCCCTATCGGCAATTCCCGGAAAGGAATCTCCTTCCATGGAGTGCCTTCTCCAGTGCCACGGGGGTAACGGATGAAGAACGGTCCCCTTTCGGCCTGCAGGGCGGTGTACATCAACTGCTTAAGTTCCAGCTCGTTCCGCGGGGCCGATACAATGGTGTCCGGGATGCTGCGGTAGGCCGCCAGGTCGAAGCAGCCGTGGTGCGTGGCGCCGTCCTCCCCCACCAGACCGGCCCGGTCCAGGCATAAGACCACCGGCAGGTGCTGCAGGGCTACATCGTGAATCACATTGTCATAGGCACGCTGCGAGAAGGACGAATAGATATTGCAGAAAGGCCTGAGACCGCCCGCGGCCAGCCCGGCCGAGAAGGTGACAGCATGCCCTTCCTCGATACCCACGTCGAAGAAACGCTCCGGCAGAGCCCGCTCCAGGGCGTTCATGCCGCAGCCCGTGGCCATGGCGGGGGTGATGCCCACCACCCTGCTATCCATGCTTGCCAGTTCCACCAGCACTTCCCCGAAAACATCCTGATAGCGGTCGGCCGGATACACGGACTTGATTCGCTCGCCGGTTTCCGGATTGAACCTTCCGGGTGCATGCCAGGTGGTTGGATCGGCCTCCGCAGGCGCATAGCCGCAGCCTTTCCGGGTGTGGATGTGCAAAAGACGCGGCCCGCGGAGATGGCTGATGCGCTGGAGCGTTATGGTCAGCTGCTCCAGGTCGTTCCCGTCGATGGGGCCGAAATAGCGGAATCCCAGGCTCTCGAACAGGGCGCCGCCGCTGCGGCGGACCAGGTTGGACTTGGTGTCAATTACCCGTTTCTGGACCCAGTCGCGGGTCTTGCCTTCGCCCAGCGAACTCCACACCTTGTTCTTCACCCTATTATATAAGGTACTGGTGGTAATCTTCAAAAGATAGTCGTGCAGGCCGCCCTTGTTCTGGTCGATGGAGATGTTATTGTCGTTCAGGATGATGAGGATATCGGCCTTGGAAGCGCCGGCGTTGTTCATGCCTTCCCAGGCCAGACCGCCCGTGAGGGCGCCGTCCCCTATCACGGCTACGGCCTTCTCCCTGCTTCCCCGGAGCCGCGCAGCCTCGGCAAAACCCAGCGCGGCCGAAATGGACGTGGATGAATGACCGGCGCCGAAAGCATCGTACGGACTTTCGTCCCGTTTGGGGAAACCGCTGATACCATCCCTTGTACGATTCTTCCTGAAGGCTTCCCGCCGGCCGGTGAGAATTTTGTGGGCATAGGCCTGATGACCCACGTCGAAGACCAGCTTATCCTTTGGCGTATTGAACACAAAATGCAGGGCTACAATCAGTTCCACCGCCCCCAGGCTGCTGCCCAGGTGTCCGGGATTCACCGCACAGCACTCCACCATATACTGCCGGATTTCCGTACAAAGCTGCTTTCTTTCTTCAAGGGACAGCTTCCGGACATCGGCAGGTGAGTTAATCTTGTCTAGTAGCACGTACATCTCTTCGCATCACGGACCGGGGACAGTCCGCAAATGCAAAGATAACCAAAACTGTCGGTATTTCAAACCGGCGTCTCATTTTTGTTCTGACCCTTCTGCCAGTGAACGCCGCATCACCAAGGGACCCGCTCCAGATGGTCCATTAAATGGGACGTCTGGAGCAAAATCGGCCTTTTTTGCACTAGACCTGCCATTTGAAGGGACGTCTGGTGCACCACACCGGTCACGGTCGGACAAAAACGTCGGCACCGAAGTCATGGTGAACTTCGGCGCCTGCATTTTGAGCCGTTTTTACCGGTGAGGCAGTTAAATAAACTTAATCTGCCATCATCTGAGCCACGAAATCTTCCGGGGAGATAACCGTCATGGGATTGAGTATGTCGTTCAGTTCCGTGAGTTTTTTATCCCGGGTGATGAAATAGTCGCATACGCTGTTATAGGCGCTTGCATACTGCATATCATCCTCAAAGTCTCCGGAATAATGAGATAAGGCCCAGCTTAAATCAATCCAGTCGATGGCCGTGATTTCTGCAAAAGAGCGCAAATGATTTACAGATTCCTCGAAAGATTTGTGATTGACACCATTCTTTCTTGCAGAGAAATTAGCATCAATAATACTCTGTGTTGTAACTACTAACTTGAAGCTATTGTTCTTTGCGGCAGATAAAATGGCCTCGCATTCTTCCTTGCAAGGTCTGTTTTGAAGCATCCAATCAAGAAGGATGTTGGTATCAATAAAAACTTTCATACTTATTCTCCTCCTTTTCCTACAATATAGGCCAATCTGTCATCCGCGGCCAATTCTTCCGGCGTGGGGGCGGGAATAATCCCGCTAAGCGCGTGAATGACAGGATCTATCTGGAAATCCTTGGGCAGTTTGGGGATGCGCGGCTTGACGGCTTCCGCCACCACCTCTTCCAAATAGGCGTTCAAAGACATATTCTGCTGTTTTGCCTTATACCTGGCCCGGTTCAGTATGTCCTTCCTGAAGCGGATTACAGTTTGTTCCCGTGCAATCGTTTCCATTTCTGATAACATTTTTGCAAATGTAATCACTTTTTATGGATAATACAAGTGCCAGCCGAAAAATGACCGTAGTTCGGTAGGGAATAGTTAAGATAAAATGATTATCTTTGCGAGTTAACAAATAGAATCGTATGTCCAAGTCTCTGTCAAAATTCCTGAGTACGCTGGCGGCCACCACGGTTTCCATCGTACTCACCTTCGGTACCACCGCCATTATCGACCGCAAAAAACAGAAGACCGAAAAGCGGGAGATGGTGATGATGATCATGTACGATATGCGCGAGTCGCTCAAAGAAATGGAGCAGTGCGACAATGACATCCGGTCTTTTTTCGACACCCAGGTGGACATCCTCGCCCATCCGCAGGAGTTCCATGCCGACCTTTCAAGGAAAGCAGCCGTTTTGGCCGTTTACATCCCCAGTCTTACATATTCTTCCACAACGGAAAATATTTTCCGGTCCAACGTAGAGACCATCCAGACCATCGGCAACATCCTTTTTGTGGAAACCGTATCCTCGTTTTATGATTTGCGGGCGAACTTTAAAAGTATAGTGGCGGATCCGTTCCAGCAGAATGCGTCGGCAGCTTTATATGATTACGATGCCCTGTGTGATTTCGATTCCGCCGGTTTCCCCTTCTATGCCTATGGCCTGTTAAGGCAGATGAGAGAAAGCCTTGAGCAGTGCAAACTTATGATGAAGGTGACGGATAAGGATCTGGATGTGTTCAGCACCCAGCAGGAAAAACTGTTGGAGGTCACTCGGGGGAATTATTCCGAAGATACGTCGGCAGCCGCCGATGAAATGGTTGAGCGCAGGCAGAAACTTATACAGGCCCGGACAGAGGGTGCAGCCGGCTCCGGGAAATGAATTAACTAAATAACAAAACAATAATGGCAGATCAGATTAAGAAAACCCTTCGCGACTCGGCAGCCATGCGCTGGACAGCCCTGCTGCTGCTGGCCCTCGCGATGTTTTGCAGCTACATCTTCATGGACATCCTGTCCCCCATCAAGGACCTGATGCAGGAAACCCGCGGATGGGACTCCACGGCCTTCGGCACCATGCAGGGCAGTGAGGTGTTCCTGAACGTGTTCGTGTTCTTCCTCATCTTTGCGGGTATCATCCTGGACAAGATGGGGGTCCGCTTCACCGCCGTGCTCAGCGCCGGAGTGATGCTGGTGGGCGCCATCATCAAGTGGTTCGCCGTGAGCGAATCCTTCATGGGCAGCGGCCTGGAGAGCTGGTTCACCAATAACCTGAACTATATTCCGCTCTTTGACGAGTTGGGCGTGTCGCCGTTCTACCGGGGCATGCCGGCATCGGCCAAACTGGCGGCCTGCGGCTTCATGATCTTCGGCTGCGGCTGCGAAATGGCCGGCATCACGGTGAGCCGCGGTATCGTGAAGTGGTTTAAAGGACGTGAAATGGCTCTGGCCATGGGTTCGGAGATGGCCCTGGCCCGTTTGGGCGTTGCCACCTGTATGATTTTCAGCCCCTTCTTTGCCAAGCTGGGCGGCAATGTGGACGTTTCCCGCAGCGTGGCCTTCGGCGTGGTGCTGCTTTGCATCGCCCTCATCATGTGCATCGTGTATTTCTTCATGGACAAGAAACTGGACAGCCAGACCGGCGAGGCCGAGGAGAAGGACGACCCGTTCAAGGTGAGCGACATCGGCAAGATTCTCTCCGACGGCGGTTTCTGGATTGTGGCCCTGCTTTGCGTGCTCTATTACAGCGCCATCTTCCCCTTCCAGAAATATGCGGTGAACATGCTGCAGTGCAATCTTACGCTGGTTGAACCCGCGGCCGATTCCTACTGGGCCGGTTCCAGCGTTACCTTAGTCCAGTACATCATCATGCTGGTGGTGGCCGCTGCCGGCTTTATCAGCAACTTCCAGAAGGTGAAGAGCCGCCAGTACCTGTTCCTGGGCATTTCCATCATCGCCCTGATAGCCTACTGCATCATGGGTTACATGCGTCAGAGCGCCGAATCCATCTTCGCGGTGTTCCCGCTGCTGGCCGTGCTCATCACCCCCATCCTGGGCAATTATCTGGACCGCAAGGGTAAGGGCGCTTCCATGCTTGTGCTGGGTGCCATCCTGCTCATCGCCTGCCACCTCACCTTCGCCTTCGTGCTGCCCATTTTCAAGGGTAACACCATCGGCGGTGTCATCGTGGCCTATGCCACCATTCTGGTGCTGGGCGCCAGCTTCTCGCTGGTTCCCGCCGCCCTCTGGCCTTCCGTGCCCAAGCTTGTGGACGCCAAGGTCATCGGCAGTGCGTATGCACTTATTTTCTGGATCCAGAACATCGGCCTGTGGCTGTTCCCGCTCCTGATCGGCAAGGTGTTGGACAAGACCAATCCGGGCGTTACGGATCCCACCCAGTTCAACTATACGGCTCCGCTGGTAATGCTGGCCTGCCTGGGCGTAGCCGCCCTGGTGCTGGGCCTGGTGCTCAAGGTGGTTGACCGCAAGAAGGGCCTGGGCCTGGAACTGCCGAATATCCAGGAGTAATATACTATCTTTTTCGTGTAATCCAGTCGGGACTAAATGGCTCTGTGTTATTACTGTTGTTGGCATGAGATTACTTACTAGTACTTTTGCTCGTATTATCCCATTTTTCCTAATAATATGTGGGGAAATCTTGTTTTCTGCATGTAATAAAAGCGAACCCCGACATATGTTGGTATTAATTGGGGATGGAGTGGCACCTATATGTATAGTGGATCATCACCTATTTGGTTTAGTGCTGAGTCTCTTTCATGGTCAACTGGATATTATACATGGAATAATATTGATTATATGATATATGGTTTCAGCACAGGCAATTAGTATGAGAAGATTAACACGGTTTTTTGCTGTGGCTATTATCGTCGGAACAAGTACAGCGTGCATCGGCAGTCTTAGTCAAGAAGGTCTTCCACAAGATGAAACAGGCGTTTTCATTGGAAATGAACAGAATAATGGAGATGGAGAAAATGATGAGACGTATCCATTAGGAGACACGTCCTCCATCGTAAGCCATCTTCCTGTGCCCTCTGATGAGATTTTGCGTGTTCAATTGAGCGAGACAGAAACAAGCATATCTAACAGTTTGTGCAAGTTTTCGTTTGCGATGCTATCTCATCTATATTCAGGCGAGAGTTTGGTTATATCCCCTTTGAGTGTCTCGATGGCGTTATCTATTCTTACAGAGGGTGCAAATGGAGAAAGTGCAGAGGAGATTTTAGAAGTCATGGGTATCGAAGCGAATCAAGCTTTTTACTTGAAAGACTTCTACTGCCATTTGCTGGAACAGTTACCTGCCGTTGATACAACCGTTCGTATTAATACTCTAAATGCATTAGTGGCAGATGTTTCGGTCCCACTATTGGACTCGTACAAGTCTGACATACGGAAATACTACTTTTCCGAAGTCCGGAATATGAATTTCTCCCGTTATCACGATGTATGTGAATTAATTAATGGATGGTGCTACGAAACGACCAATGGATTGATTCCATCAATACTAAATGAAGAAGAGTGTCGTTCTTCTATAGCAGTATTACTGAACCTTCTGTATATGAAAGCGGCGTGGATGCATCCTTTCGACAAAAGTCATCAGATAAAAAAGCAAGAACTCTTTCGCCGACCAGGCATGTCCCCATGTACAGTTGATTATTTAACAACGGTCGAGACGATGGAGTATCTTGAGGCAAATACTTTCCGGGCAGCAAGACGTGAGTTGGGTCGCAAGGGTCAATACTGCTTTACAGTTTTATTACCACGGTCTGATGCCGGAGTTAAAGAGGAAGTACTGGACGCATTGTCTTCACGAGATTCTAAGTTAGATCTTTCTTCTTTTATTCCAAGGGAAGTTTCACTGCGGCTACCAGTATTTGCGACAGAGAGTTCCTATCAATTAATTGATTGTTTGATGTCATTGGGGATTAAGAAAATATTTACACCGGAAGCCGATTTTTCCAGAATGGTTTTTCCTGGCTATCCCTTTGAAATAAGCAGTATTTTTCATAGGGTGACAATGACGATTGATCCGGATGGTATTGAAGGGGCTGCTGCAACTATGGTTCAGTTTGGAGGAACGACCAATGGCAATAAGGAGGAGAAAGACGAACCGATTTGTTTCTGGGCAGATCATCCATTTGTCTATATGATAACAGAAAAGGCATCTGGCGCTATTTTATTTGCCGGAGTATTTAATGGAGTGTAACTGATAAATGACTACCGTTTCCGCTCAGAAATCCTTCAGGCCGGCAGCTTGGATAGCGCTGGCCTGTTTGGTAGTACCGATGTTCGCATCGTACTTCTTCGATGACATGTTCTCCAGCATCTCGTACCTGTTCGAGAATCCGGCGCTCACGCAGCTGGGTTGGGACGCGGCGGGATACGGGCTCTACACCAGCGGCTACAGCGTGCTTTGCGTTTTCGGCGGGCTGGTTGTATGCGGCATCCTGCTGGACAAGTGGGGCGTGCGCATCACCGGCTCCATCTTCGTAGGCATGATGGCCGCGGGCGCCGGTCTGGTGCTGTGGGCGCTCCTGAGCGGCTCCTCCGCTTCCCTTACGGTGGCTTACGTAGGCTGCATGTTCTTCGGCCTGGGCAGCGAGATTGCCGGAACGGCCGTAACCCGCAGCATTGCCAAATGGTTCAAGGGCGGGCCGATGGCGCTGGCCATGGGACTCCAGCTGGCCATAGCCCGCCTGGGTACGGCCTTTGCGCTGGTGCTTTCCCCAAAGCTGGTCCAGGAACAGGCCGGGCATGTGTATTCTTTGGCCGAAACCGCACGCCCCGCCGTGGTGGGAATGGGCCTGATGGCCCTGGGCCTTCTCCTCTGGGCCATTTTCGTGGCGCTGGATGCCCGCTTCGACCGTCAGACAACGGAAGGCAATGCATTTTCTTCCGCTAAAAAGAAGGCCGATGCTACAGAAAATGCATCGCCTTCCGCAGATATGCCGGAGAAAGATGCCCCTTCCGGAGCATCGGCATCAAAAGACGAGGATACTTTTAGGTTTAAGGATGTTTTAAAGGTTCTGGGCAACCGGAACTTCTGGCTATTGGGCCTGCTTTGCGTGCTGTTTTACAGCAGCATCATCGCCTTTAAGAAATTTGCCGGGGCCATCCTCATTCCCCGTTTTGACATTCCTGCCGAAGCCGCCGGGTGGATGGTGAGCATGCTGCCGTTTTCCACGGTGATCTTTGCGCCGCTGTTCGGCATGCTGGTGGATAAGGCCGGCAAAGGCACGCGTTGGATGGTGTTGGGGGCCGTGCTGGCCCTTGTCGCCCATCTGCTGCTGGCTTTCGCCCCCGCCGGCGTTCCCTTCTGGGGCTATCTGTCCATGGTGTTTCTGGGGTTCGGCTATTCGCTGGTGCCCGCTGCGCTGTGGCCTTCCGTTCCCAAGATTGTCCCGGACAAGGTCCTGGGCACCACTTTCGCCCTCATTTACTGGGTGCAGAACCTGGGCCTGCTCAGTTTCAAATGGCTGGCGGGCATTATTCTGGGCAAATCGGCCGATAACGGTCCCGTGAGCGTGGAACTTATGTTTGTGGGGCTTTGCATCGCTGCCGTGGTGGTGGCCTTCCTGTTCCGGGCTACGTCGGCCCGGCATCCCGAATTACAACTTGACCAACCCAACCGATGATTATTCTTGTAACAGGTGCCAGCAGCGGTATCGGCTATGAAAGCGCCATGCTGCTGGCCCGGAAAGGCCATAAAGTGTACGGTGCGGCCCGCCGGCTGGACAGGATGGAGCCTCTCCGCAAATTCGGCATTACGCCCATGAGCCTGGATGTCACTTCCGAAGCTTCCATGCAGGCTTGCGTGGCCGCAATCCTGGCTGCTGAAGGCCGCATAGACGTGCTGGTGAACAATGCCGGTTACGGCTATTTCGGCGCCATAGAAAACGTGACTTTGGACGAAGCCCGCCGTCAGCTGGAGGTGAATGTCTTCGGTCTGGCGCGTCTTACGCAGCTGGTGCTTCCGTCCATGCGGGAGCACGGCTTCGGCCGCATCGTGAACGTGGGGTCCGTAGTGGGCCGGGTGGTGCTGCCCTTCGGCGGCTGGTACCACGTGTCCAAATACTCCGTGGAGGCTTTGTCCGATGCCCTCCGGATGGAGCTGAAGCCCTTCGGCATAGACGTGGCCCTCATCGAGCCCGGGGGTATCGGCACGGAATGGGGTCACATTGCGGCCGACCATCTGGAAGTCTCCTGCAAGGATACGCCCTATGCCGATGCAGCCCGGAAGGAAGCCCGCCTGATGCACTTCGCCTACAACAGCAAGTTCCTCTCGCGTCCCACGGTGGTCTCCCGCGCCATCGGCAAGGCTGCCACCGCCCGCCATCCCCGCCATCGCTATCATCCCGGCGTCGGCGCCCGCCTGCTCCTCTGGCTCCACGCCATCCTTCCCGTCCGCTGGTGGGATGCCCTCTGGCGCCGCGCCCTGGCGTAGCCTGGCCCCGCTTTCACCGTTTGCCGTAACCTCCGCGCCGACGTTTTGGGCGTTTTTTGTCGGTCCCGCCGCCGGCCGTGACCGCTGCGCCGACGTTTTTGGCCGAAAACGTCGGAGTCGGCGTAAGGAGGCAGGGTTTTTGCGGAAGGAGAAGGCCGACGGAATCATTCGTCGAAAAAATCACCACTTTTATCGAAAATATTTTGCGGAATAAAAAATCCGCCTTATATTTGCAGTGTAATAGCATACTAATACAGCGAAAAACATGCTTATAGAGCTGAACGGAATACACAAGACCTATGACAACGGGCAGCCCCTGCACGTGCTCAAGGGCATTGACCTCAATATAGAAAGGGGCGAATTCGTCTCAATCATGGGTGCTTCCGGCTCCGGAAAGAGTACCCTCCTGAACATCCTGGGCATCCTGGACAATTATGACGAAGGCACTTACCACCTGGACGGAAAACTCATCAAGGGCCTTACGGAACGGCAGAGTGCCGATTACCGCAACCGCATGATTGGCTTCGTGTTCCAGAGCTTCAATCTCATCAACTTCAAGACGGCCGTGGAAAACGTGGAATTGCCGCTTTACTATCAGGGTATCGGCCGGAAAAAACGTCACGAGATGGCCATGGAATACCTGGAGAAGCTGGGGCTCACCCAGTGGGCCGGTCACTTCCCCAACGAAATGTCCGGCGGCCAGAAGCAGCGTGTGGCCATAGCCAGAGCCCTCATCACCAGCCCGCAGATTATCCTGGCCGATGAACCCACCGGCGCCCTGGATTCCAAGACCAGCGTGGAAGTGATGCAGCTGCTGAAGAGGCTGAACAAGGAGGAAGGAATTACCATCATAGTGGTCACGCACGAAGGCGGCGTGGCCAACGAGACGGACAAGATCATCCACATCAAGGACGGCTTGATCGGCGAAATTGAAGAAAACCGCAGCCACAGCGCATGGGGCGGTAACATTATCAAGTAATGCGTGAATTGTTCCACGAAATAGGCAGCACGCTGCGCAACAACAAGCTCCGCACGGCCCTTACGGGTTTTGCGGTGAGTTGGGGTATTTTCCTGCTGATCGCCCTGCTGGGAGCCGGAAACGGACTTATGAACGCCTTCATCGGCAGTTTTGAAGATTTCATTTCCCAGAATATTACGGTGGAAGGCTGGCGTACTTCCAAACCCTATGCGGGCTATAAGGAAGGACGCGACATCCAGCTGGACGAGGCCGATTTGAACTATACGCTGGGGGAACAGTGGAAAGGAGTCATCAGCGATATATCCCGCACTACCGGCTTAACCAGCGTGACGCTTTCCTTAAATGGATATACCGTTGGCGGCTCCCTCCGCGGAGTGATGCCGGAGTATCAGGAGCAGGTAAAACTGCGCATGTCGGCCGGACGGTTCCTGAATCCGGACGACCTCAAGGAGCGCCGGAAAGTGGTGGTTCTGAGCACAGCCCAGGCCAAGGAACTGAGCCCCAGAAATCCGGAAGCCATTGTGGGAAAATGGGTAACTGCCGGGAGCGTGTCCTTCCGGGTTATCGGCCTGTACAACACCGACGAGTCCAGCTTTACCCGCCTGTGCCCCATCCCCTATTCTACTTACAAGGGTATTTACGACCCTTCCGACAAGATTGAATCCATCTCTTTCTCCGTTACCGGACCCGAAACCCTGGAAGAGCACAGGGCCTTTGAAGACATCTACAGCAGCGGCCTCAAAGCCCGCCACGAAATAGCGCCCGACGACAACCGGGGCATCTGGATAGACAACGGCTACACGGACAACCTGGAAATGACCAAGGCCATGCGGATGATCCGCACAGCCCTTTGGATTCTGGGCATCCTCACGCTTATCAGCGGCATCGTTGGCGTTTCCAACATCATGCTCATCACCGTGAAGGAACGCACCCACGAGTTCGGCATCCGGAAAGCCATCGGCGCCAAGCCCGGCGAAATCCTCAAGCTCATCATTGCCGAAAGCATCACCATCACGGCCGCCTTCGGCTACGTGGGCATGTTCCTGGGCATGGTGGCCTGCCAGGTGATGGACAAGACGGTGGCGCAGAAATCGGTGACCATCGGCGAAGAGACCATCCAGATGCTGGTGAATCCCACCGTGGGACTGGACGTCGCCCTGGAAGCGACGCTGCTCCTTATCATTGCCGGAACCCTGGCCGGGGCCATCCCCGCCTGGAAAGCGGCGCGTGTTAAACCCATTGAAGCATTGAGGGCCGACTGATGAAAAAATGGTTTGACACAGATACCTTCCGGGAAATCCTGGACAGCATCCTGAGGAACAAGAGCCGGAGCCTCCTTACCGGTTTCGGCGTGTTCTGGGGCGTATTCATGCTCATGCTCCTCACCGGCGGCGGACAAGGCTTCAAGGAGCTCCTGGTGCAGAATTTCGAAGGCTTCGCGCAGAATACCTGTATCGTGGCCACCAGCAATACCACCAAGCCCTACAAGGGCTTTGAAAAGGGCCGATCCTGGAATCTGGACTACGGCGACGTGGACCGGCTCAAGAGCATGGTTCCGGAACTGGAAACGGTTACCCCTTCCGTGAGCCTCTGGGGCAAAAGCGTCACCCGGGACGAGCACACTTCTTCCCGCGCCGTAGTGAAAGGCGCCCGGGCCGACTATGCCAATATTGAAACGCCCAAGATGAAATTTGGCCGATGGCTGAACGATGCCGACAACCTGCAGGAACGCAAGGTGTGCGTCATCGGCCGGCGCGTGTATGAAGAGCTTTTTCCCGAAGGCGGAAGCCCGCTGGGCAAGCGCGTGAGCGTGGACGGGAGTTATTATACGGTGATAGGCGTGGACTGGAGAGACAGCAACGGTATTTCCGTCAACGGCAGTGCCAGCGATGCGGTGACCATTCCCATCAATCAGGCCCGCCGCGCCTATAACCTGGGCAACACGGTGCATCTGCTGTGCTTCACCGCCAAACCGGGAATCACTATGAGCGATGTTACCCCGCGGGTGCGGGAAGTGATTGCCAGAAGGCATTTTGTGGATCCCACCGACGAGCAGGCCCTGTTCCTGCTGAATACCCAGCTCATCTTCGGCATCGTGGACAACCTGTTCAACGGCCTCAACTTCCTCATCTGGCTCATCGGCCTGGGAACCCTGCTGGCCGGCGTTATCGGCGTGTCCAACATTATGATGGTGAGCGTGAAAGAGCGTACCACGGAAATTGGTATCCGGCGCGCGATTGGGGCCACGCCCCGCCAGATCCTGGGGCAGATTATTTCCGAAAGCATTGTGCTCACGCTGGTGGCCGGCATGCTGGGCATCGTTTTCAGCGTCCTTATCCTGGCCGGGGTGGAACTGGCCATGACTACGGACGGGGTGTTGAAGGCACCTTTCCAGGTGCCCTTCTGGACCGCCGTGCTGGCAGCCTCCCTGCTGGCGGTACTGGGTGTGGTGGCCGGTCTGATGCCGGCAGCCAGAGCCATGCAGATTAAGCCTGTGGATGCCATGAGAGACGAATAATATAACAATACACAATATGAAAAAGTTTGGTAGAATTTTGATGATTATCCTGGTGGCGGCCGTGTTTATCGGCACCTTCGTGTACCTGTTCCAGCGGTCTCGCCCCAAGGAAATCCAGTACCAGGAACTTACGCCCGAGATGGGTACCATCGCCAAATCCACCGTGGTCACGGGCAAGATCCAGCCCCGGGACGAGGTGAACGTGAAGGCCCAGATCAGCGGCATCGTGGCCGAACTGTACAAGCAGGCCGGTGACCAGGTGAAGGAAAATGAGGTAATTGCCAAGCTCAAGGTGATTCCGGAGATGAGCCAGCTGTCATCGGCCCAGAGCCGCGTGCGACTCAGCGAGGTGAACCTGAAGCAAGCCCAGACCAACTACGACCGGGAAAAGAAACTCTTTGACCAGCAGCTGGTTAGCGCCGAGTCCTTCGAGCAGGTGGCCCAGGCCCTGAAGCAGGCGCAGGAAGAGTACGCCGCCTCCCAGGAATCGCTGGAGATTGTACGTGACGGCGTTTCCTCGTCCAACAAGAGCGGCAGCTCCACCCTGGTGCGTTCCTCCGTGGCCGGCCTCATCCTGGACATCCCGGTGAAGGTGGGTAACACCGTGATTAATTCCAATACCTTCAACGACGGTACCACCATCGCCACCGTGGCCGATATGGACGACCTCATCTTCGACGGTAACATCGACGAGACGGAGGTGGGCCGCCTGCACATCGGCCTGCCGGTGATTATCTCCGTGGGCGCCCTGCAGGACCTGCACTTTGACGCCGCCCTGGAATACATCGCCCCGAAGGCCACTGAATCCGGCGGCACCAACCTCTTTGAGATCAAGGCTACGGTGAAGGTTCCCTCGGACGTAACCATCCGTTCCGGCTACAGCGCCAATGCCGAAATTGAACTCCAGCGCGTGGAGAACGTGCTCATGATTCCGGAAAGCGCCATCCAGTTCGAGGGTGACGACACCTTCATCTATGTGCTCAAGGACGACGGCACCTACGAGAACCGGCCTGTTGAAACCGGTCTTTCCGACGGCGTGAACATCGAAATCAAGAGCGGCCTTTCCCTCGGGGAGAAGGTCCGGGGTCCTCAAATCATCTAGTTATGAAAGCTTTACTTTTAGTGTTGGCCTTTGCCCTGCAGGCTCCCTCCGATACCCTCCCTCCGGATTTTTCGCATCCCTGGACCCTGGCGGAATGCACCTCCTGGGCCATGGACCACAACCTTACGGTGGCCCAGCAGGTCAACAGCGTGGCCGGCCGGGAGATTGACCAGAATACCGCCCACATGAGCTGGCTCCCCGGCGTCAGTGCATCGGCCAGCGAGAATTTCAGCTTCGGACGCGGACTGGGCGGGGATAACACCTACGAAAGCGGCAATTCCAGTTCCACGGGTTTCAGCATCGGCGCCAACATGAACCTATTTGACGGCGGCGCCACCTACAACCAGATCCGGCTTAGTGACCTCAACCTGGAAGCTGCACTGGCCGATTTGGAGAAGGCTAAGGACGATATCCGCGTACAGGTGGCCCAGGCTTATGTGCAGATTCTATACAACTACGAAATCCGCGATGTGGCCCGGCAGCAGATTGCCATCGATTCCCTGCAGGTGGAGCGACTGGAAAAAATGTTTGAAAGCGGCCGGTCCTCCGCCGCTGAGGTGTCCCAGCAGAAAGCCTCCCTGGCCCAGAGCCAGGTGACGCTGGTGCAGACGGAGAACAACCTCCGCAGTTCCCTCCTGGACCTGGCCCAGCTGCTGGAATTCAGCTCCTGGGAAGGCTTTTCCATCGTTCGGCCTGCGGTTTCCATGGACGGGATTTTCCTGGGCACTCCGGATGACATCTACGCCCAGGCCCTGGGCATCCGCCCCGCCATCCGGGCTGAAGAACTGCGGCTGAAGGGAACGGAACGCTCCATAGCCATTGCCAAGAGCGGCTACCTTCCGTCCCTGTCCCTGAGCGGCGGAAGCGGCACCAATTACTATTCCAATTACGGCGGCAAGAGTTTCTTTGACCAGTTGAAAAGCAACTTCAGTTCCTATTTAGGCCTCTCGCTGAGTATTCCCATCTTCACCAAGTTCAGCACCCGGAACCAGGTGCGTTCGGCCCGGCTGAATCAGGTGAACCAGGAGATTGCGCTTCGCCGCGTGAAACAGAACCTGTACAAGGAAATCCAGCAGGCCTGGAATTCCGCCGTAGCTGCCCGCGCCAAGTGGGAAGCCTCCCAGGTGGCAGCTGCCGCGGCCGAAGACTCCTTCACCCTGGTCCAGGCAAAATACGAAAACGGCAAGGCCACGGTCACGGAATTCAACGAGTCCCGGAACCAGCTCCTGAAAACCCGCTCGGATGCCGTCCAGGCCACCTACGAGTATCTCTTCCAGACCCGCCTGGTGGACTTTTACCGTGGCGGCCGGCTGGAATTCTAATTTCCTGCCGGGTGCATTTCCCTGCGTTTTCGCCCCCGCGAAGCTGTTATTTCTGCTCCCGGGGGCGAAAATGGCTTTTTCCGCACCCGGGAGACCGGAATAATTGTTATCTTTGTGCAAATGCACATTACCATGATCAGCGAATCCCACTTAGACCTTGCCATTAAGGACCTTTTCCAGAATATTCAGTTCCAGGACGCGCCCAAAGGGCTGTACGACCCACTCCGGTACATGATTTCCATTGGCGGAAAACGGCTGCGGCCGCGGCTGTGCCTCACCACCTTCGGCCTGTATAAGGATGCCTTCGGTCCGGAAATCCTGGAGCCGGCGGCGGGACTGGAAGTCTTCCACACCTTCACCCTCATCCACGATGACATAATGGACCGTTCGTCCATGCGCCGGGGGCAGGACACTGTGTGGAAGAAATGGAATCAGGACACCGCTATCCTCAGCGGAGATGTCATGTGCATAGATTCCTACAGGCGCTTGATCCAGGCCCCTTCACCCGTGCTCCCCTCCGTACTGGCGCTCTTCTCCCGGACGGCGGCGGAGGTTTGCGACGGACAGCAGCTGGACATGGATTTTGAGAACCTGGACGTGGTGCCCATGGCGGACTACATGCAGATGATTGGCCTCAAGACCGCCGTACTCATCGCCTGTTCGGCCCAAATGGGCGCCATCATAGCCGGAGCGCCAGAGGAGGAAAGCCGTGCCATCTATGCCTATGGTTACGACCTGGGACTGGCCTTCCAGGTGGCCGATGACTACTTGGATGCGTACGGAGATGCAGCCGTCTTCGGCAAACCCATCGGCGGAGATATCGTGAACAACAAAAAGTCCTGGCTCACGGTAAAGGCAATGGAGTGTGGAGCCAAAGGCCTGCAAGAAGCCCTGGCCCTGCCGGCGGAAACGCCTGAGCAAAAGGCCCATAAGATTGCCACCGTAAAAGCCATCTACGAATCCCTGAATATTCCTGCCCTGGCGCGAAAGGAGATTGCCGGCTTGCACCGGAGCGCCGTTGACAAGCTGCAAGGTTTTGAACCGCAGAAACGTGAGGTTCTGGAGAGCTTTGCCCACAGGCTGGTTGGCCGCACCGTTTAATGCGTAAACTGCCAAATACTTATGTTCTCATTGCCGCGCTGATTCTCCTCTGCGCGATACTAACCTGGTTTGTGCCGGGCGGGCAGTACATAACGGCCGATGACGGCACGTTAAGCTATCAGAGCGTACCTGCAGCACCCCAGACCTGGCAAATCTTTTCGGCCATCTATCACGGCTTTGTAAAGCAGGCCGGCATCATAGTGTTCATCCTGGTGGTGGGCGGCGCTTTCTGGCTGCTGAATGCCACCGGAGCCGTATCGGCCGGAATCAGCCGCTTTATCGGCCAGGTGGGAAAACGGGATAAACTGGTCCTGTCGGCCATTACGGTGCTGTTTTCCCTGGCCGGCGCCGTCTTTGGGATGAGCGAGGAAACCATTCCTTTCGTGGGAATAGTGGTGCCGCTGGTGGTATCCATGGGCTACGATGCCTTCATGGGTATGCTGGTGGTGTATGTTGCGTCCAATATCGGCTTTTCCAGCGCTTTCCTGAATCCTTTCACCGTAGGCATTGCGCAGGGAATGGCCGATCTGCCCCTTTTCTCCGGCATGGGCTATAGGCTCGTCTGCTGGGCTTTCTTCACGGTACTGCTGGTCGTAGCGGTATGGGGTTATGCCAGCCGGAGCCGGAAAACCGCTCCGAAGGTGGAGAAAGTGCCGGTCCAGCCGTCTCTTTCCCGTCGTCAGGCCTGGATCCTAGGCGTTTTAGGACTCACAGTGGTGGCCTTGATCGTGGGCGTCACCTGCTGGGATTGGTACATGCCGGAAATCACCGCCCTCTTCCTGGTGATGGGCATAGTCTGCGGCCTCATCGCGGGTTTTTCGGCCAACAAGATAGCCGATGAACTCATAGCCGGCGCCCGGGACATCCTCTCCGCGGCCCTGGTGGTGGGTTTCGCCTCCGGCATCATCGTCATTCTGCAGGACGGACACATAGTGGACAGCATCCTCCACAGCATGCAGGAAGGGCTGGACGGAACGGGGCCGATGGCTTCCCTGTCGGCCATGTACGGTATCCAGGCGCTCATCAATTTCCTCATCCCCAGCGCCACAGCCAAGGCCGCCATCACCATTCCCATCATGGCTCCCTTCGCCGATATGGTAGGCGTCTCCCGCCAGGCCATGGTACTGGCCTTCCAGTTCGGCGACGGTTTCACCAACATGCTCACCCCCACTTCGGGCGTCCTGATGGCCGCCCTGGCCATGGCCCGCATCCCCTACTCCCGCTGGCTGGCATGGATCTGGAAAGCCGTCCTGGTGCTGCTGGTCCTGGGACTGGTGCTGCTCATCCCAACGCTGTGGGTGTGGTAGGTTACCGGAATCCGCAAAGCGCTGATTGAACGCCACTTACGCAAATACCCTGCTGTCCGGGCGCAGCAGGGTATTCGTTTAAAATACTGGTAACCAGTAGGTTACGCGAAGCGGAATTCTACAAAACCTCGAACCGATTACGGCATGGGAGCAATAATTTCATCAAAGACCGGACGGATGGATCCACCCAGGCATCGATTAAACAGTGCGGCGGTTCCTATAGACGCGGGATTTCCGTCGTTCCATACCAGGGCGTTAGCCGTATCATTTCCTCCATTGGCCGACCAGTATGCTGCCGTATCAAAAATCCAACCAGATCCGTCGCCCATTCTCGCTTGAGGAAGAAAGATTTGATTTCCGGCATAAGGAGCCCTAGCCGTAATCACAAATCCCTTATTGGTATCATCCCACACCCAGTCACATTCCGATCTCAACAGACCCCATTCCATAGAACTGGGCATACGCCAATTACCGCCAAAAGCCACGGATGCGGCATCATCTAAAGCCTCCAAAGTTCCAATGCTCCCGTCAATGTCCGGAGTCCCAAAAAATGAATTAAAAACATATTTAGTAAACTGGGAACCATCCTTAGAACCGGCACTGAAAGCATAATTCGCCCAGTCATAAGTGCGTCCGCCGCCAAAAGGATTACCTTCTGTTTCGCCCCAGGCAAAATACTGGCCGAAGCAGGGAATGATAGGAGCTTGTTTTGTATCGGCACCCAGATTGTACTCGCCGAAATAAACCACATGCTTCTTAAGAGGGTTACTGGGGTCGTCATATTGGAACATGGGTACGGCGGAAGGGATATTTCCAAAATACATGGAAATATCGTTAACATCCGTATACTCGTCCCAAGCGCCCAGAGGCGGCAATATAATGGCCGATCCAGCAGAGAGCGATTTACCGGAAAAGTCCCTTCTGTAATACCTGTCGTCATTCGTTTGGGGTGTTCCGTTATTATCGGTCAGAAGGAAGGTAAAGCTCGAAGACGCTATGGCCTCGGGTGTCAGGACACCTGTGAAGGAAGTACCTCCGCAATAATCATATCCCACCATTCCTGCATGAGGGGTGGTTTGGAAACCGGATGCACCATAACGGGTAAGGGCTACACTATTGATGGCCGGGATGGTAGTAATAGTAAAACGGGGACTGTCACTATAGTCAAACTTTCCCTCCTCTTCGAGGAAGAAATGGACGAAATCATACCCGGATGGAAGACTCATCGTAAAGGTGGCCGACAGGGCCCCCCCGCTCACGGTATAAGCCACGTCCCACGCTTGCAAGAAGTAGGTATAGACAGGTCGGCCGGTAGGTTGTCTGTCGACAGAGGTAATCCAAGGCTTGTCATAAGTGGTAACATTATAATATGTGGACCCGTCGCCCCACTCCTGTCCATCCATGTGACGGAAGGGAATATAATAAGCATCCAGCGTTCCGGAAGTATTCCCGGCAATCTCCGCTTCAAGGCCGTCGCTCCAGCTTCCAACCCATTCTCCGGGATATTGATACTCAAGATCGAGATATTTACCGCCATTGGAGAAATCCCGGTCGAAATAGATGTGAATGCGGTCTCCGTATTCCCAATCGGTCTTAACAACCTTGGTGGCTTCTCCGTGGTTGATGGTAAAGTTCAGGGTAAGGTGTGTTTCGGCCTGTACGGGCTCTTCTTCCTTAACCGTTTCCTTCTGGCAGGCAACAAAGGTCATTGCCGCGGCACAAAGTGCATAAAGATAATACTTTTTCATAGTTCACCTCCGTTACAATCCTAAAACAGTCCATTGCTCTTCAGTACCTCCACCAAACGGCGGATTGAAAGTGGGCGGAAAACCCGACGTAGTATCCAGGGGACTCTGGGCTATCACCCTTTCCAGGTGTAGCTCTAGCGACTCGCATAAGGGCGAGACATACAATTCTTTTTCTTTCATAACTATGTGGTTTTGTGTAAGTGTCTGATTCACAAGAATAGAAAACCTACCCCCGGAATGGGGGAAGGCATTCGGGAAAGTGCTTATGTGGTTATCAATCAATGCCCCGAAACGATGAACTAAGCAAATATACAATCTTTATAGGGAAAATACAAGAGGAATTGCTGTCGGATTATTTGTTCAAGAATTTCCGTACCTTTGCAATCTATGCAGAAAAAAGATTTGGAAATCATGGCACCTGCCGGCAACTTCGCTTGTCTGCTTGCGGCCATTGAAGGCGGGGCCGATTCGGTTTACTTCGGCATCGGCCACCTGAATATGCGTTCGCACTCGGCGAACAATTTCTCCCGGGAAGACCTGCCGGAGATCATGCGCATCTGCCGCGCGTACGGCATCAAGGCGTACATGACGCTGAACATCACCCTGTACGGGGAGGATCTGCAGGCGGCGTACGAGACGCTGGATACTGCGCGTGCAGCCGGAGTGGATGCCATCATCGCCTCGGACATGGCCTGCATCCTGTACTGCCGGAAAATCGGCCTGGAAGTGCACATTTCCACGCAGCTGAGCATTTCCAACATAGAGGCTTTGCGCTTTTATGCCCAGTGGGCCGATGTAGTAGTCCTGGCCCGGGAACTGCGGCTGGACCAGGTCCGCACCATCCACGAGGCCATCGTCCGGGAACGGATCTGCGGCCCTTCCGGGGAACTGGTGCGCATTGAAATGTTCTGCCACGGGGCCTTCTGCATGGCCGTTTCCGGAAAGTGCTACCTGTCACTGGCTGCCTATGGAGAAAGTGCCAACCGGGGCGCCTGCATGCAAATCTGCCGACGCGGCTATCTCCTTACGGACTACGAAACCGGGAACGAAATCCAGGTGGACAACAAATACCTAATGTCCCCCAAGGACCTATGCACCATTGAATTCGTGGACAAGTTCGTGGAAGCGGGCGTGAAGGTATTCAAGATTGAAGGCCGGGCCCGCAGTGCCGATTACGTGAAAACCACGGCCCGGTGCTATCGGCAGGCGGCCGATGCCGTGGCCGAGGGAACCTTTACATCGGCCTTGGGCGCTTCCCTGAAGGAGCGGCTTGCCACCGTGTTCAACCGGGGCTTCTGGGACGGCTATTACCTGGGTGCCCCCATGGGCGAATGGAGTGCAAAATATGGCTCTCACGCCACCAAAACCAAGATTTATGTGGGTAAAGTGACCAACTGGTTCGACAGGATTGGCGTGGCCGAAATCCTGGTGGAAGCCACAGACCTGCATGCCGGAGACGATATCCTGTTCATCGGCCACACTACAGGCATTCTGGAAATGAAGGTGGAAGATATGCGGGTGGACCTGAAACCCGCCCAAATCTGCCCCCAAGGCGTACGCTGCTCCGTAGCCGTACCCCTGGACGGCATGCCGGAGGATAAGGTGAATCCAGACACCGCCGGGGGACGCCTCCACCCCCGCCGCGGCGACAAAGTCTTCCGCTGGACTACCAGCTGATGGCAGGCTGCTCCAGGGCCTTGTGCAACTGTTCGTCGTAGCGGGCACGGACCTGGATACCGGCTTCCTGGAAATAGTACCGGACCACGATTTCCTCCTCGATGAAGGGGATAATCTCGTCCTTTTTCAGGCGCAGGAAGGTCTCCTTGTCCATCTCCAGTTTCTTTTCCAGCGCCGCTACTTCCTCCGAAGCCGCCTCCGTGAGGCCGTCCTCATCCAGGTTCTTCTTTACCTCATCCAGAAAGGCCCGGGCCGATGAACGATAGTCGAAGGTCTTATCGGCACAGAAGGCGATAAAATCCTCATACTCTACGAAATGGAAGTCGTCCACCGGAGGGATGGAGGCATGTTCGCACACATACTTGAGGGCGTACTGCTCCACGATGCCGCTCATCACCAGGGAGTAGGTGAGGCGGGAATAACGGTGGGCTTTTACCTCGAAGTCCGGGGTTACGCCGCCGCCGTCCCGCACCTTGCGGCCATGGGTGGTGGTAAATTCATGCGTGAGGGAATCCGGGATGTGCCCCACGCTGCCGTCCTCGTTGCGGTGGGTGTAGTCGATAGCCTGCACGCATCGGCCCGAAGGCGTGTAATACTTGGCGGTGGTTACCTTCAGCTGGCCGTCGTACGGGAGCGGACGGATGCTCTGCACCAGGCCTTTCCCATAGGTACGCGTGCCGATGATGGTGGCCCGGTCATAGTCCTGCAACGCCCCGGAGACAATTTCCGAAGCCGAGGCCGATGCGGAATCCACCAGGATGATCAGCGGCATTTCCAGGTCCACCGGATCGGCCGTGGTCTTGTACACCACCTCGGAACCGGCGGCACGGCCCTTGGCCGTCACCACCACCGAGCCTTTGGGCACGAACAGCGACACTATGTTCACAGCCTCGTTCATCAGGCCACCGCCATTGCCCCGAAGGTCCAGCACCATACGCTGCATTCCTTTGGCTTTCAGTTTGTTGTAGGCATCCCTTATCCCCTGGCCTACGCCGTCTGTAAACTTGGACAGGAGTACGTAGCCGTCCCGCTCGTTGAGCATATCGGCATACTCGATGGAGGGTAACACGATGCGTTGGCGCACCACCGGCACCTCCACCACTTCCCCGCTGCGGAGTTTCTTCACCTGGAACACTACCGTAGTGCCGGGCTTTCCGCGCATCTTCTCCGAACTCTCCTGGCTGGTGAGCCCGTGGGTGGACAGGCCGTCTATGGTAAGGATTTCGTCTCCGCACCGGAGCCCGGCCAGGGCCGCAGGTGAGCCTTCGTAGGGCTCGTTGATGATTACGTTGCCATTGATATCCGGCTTATAAATCACGGCGCCGATGCCTCCGTAAGTACTGGAAAGCATCATCTGGAAGTCCTCCTGCTCCTCTTCCGGCACATATACCGTATAGGGATCCAGGGCATCCAACATGGCATCCACGCCGGCGCGCTCTATGCGGCCCACCTCCAGCGAGTCCACATACGAACGGCTGAGTTCCTTCAGGATAGCATTATGCATTTCCACCCACTGCCCCAGGGTGAAATTCTTTGACTGGGCCTGCGCTGCGGCCGTGCCGATGCAAAGGCCGGCAAACGCGGCCAGGATAAAGTTGATTCGTCTCATACAAGGGACAAAGATACAAAAATAGTGCTAATGACCCAATATCGGCCGAAATCGCCCCCGGGACGCTAGCGGTACAGTTCCCGGAGCACAGCCAGGGAGCGGATGCGGATGGGCTGTTCGGTGTGGAATTCCAGGTAGCGGAGGAGCGATTCGCAGAGAGAGCTGCGTTGCTGTCCGGAAAGGGGAAGGAGCATGGCCTCGGAGAAGTCCGTCTCCAGAAAGGGCCTCAGCATCAAGGCGTTGTCTCCGGCGAAGGGGGCTACATCGGCAAAGGTGGGCCGAAAGCCCAGAGCTCCGGATAGTTCCAGCAGGAAGCGGACGTGGAAATTGGCGAAATCCTCCTTCAGGGCATCCAGGGTGAGGATACTGCCGATGCACCATTCGTACAGGCCGTCTTCGTAAGTGCCTTCCCGGAGTGTCCGGAAAAGGACTTCGGCCAGGAAAAGACTCATGGTGTTTTTGTGGAGATTACCCCGGATGCCGTTCAGCGTATCCCGGGGCTGGAGGTTCCGGATGCTCCAGAGCTCACTCTTGGGATTCTCCACCACCTCGGCCTCCAGGATGTTCAGCGGCAGCAGCAGGGCCGTCCCCGTTTTCCGGGCCGATGGTACCAGAAATCCCCGTCGGCCCCATTCCCGCGACAGGGTGTGCACCACAACGGCGTTCTCCCCCACTTTGGTGGTGGCCAGGACGATGAGTTCTGTGGTGCCTCTTGTCACTTTGCCGTTCTTCTTGTCATTCTGAGCGCAGCGAAGAATCTTTTAGGAACTCCGCCATAGCCCTTAAGGCCTTTCCGCGGTGCGAAATGGCGTTTTTCTCTTCTTCCGTAATCTCGGCGGCCGTTACGTCATAGCCTTCAGGTATGAACACGGGGTCGTAGCCGAAACCGCCTTTCCCGTGACGTTCCAGGGCAATCCGGCCTTCCATGATGCCGTCGAAAAAGTGCATTTCTCCGTCCATTATCAAGGTAACGGAGGTGCGGAAATGGGCGTTCCGGGTTGCGTGGGGTGTTTCCAGTCCCATATCCCGGATCACGGAAGCCTCGGCCTCACGACGGGTCATTTCCTTAAGGAGTTTCCGGATGTTGGCGGCAGGGTCCTTGGCCTCACCGGCATAGCGCGCTGTCTGCACCCCGGGGCCCCAGCCCAGGATTTCCACCTCCAGGCCGGTGTCATCGGCAAAACAATTGAGTCCGGTTTTCCTATAAATATATTCGGCTTTCTGCAGGGAATTGGCCCTGAGGGTGTTGCCGGTTTCGGGAATATCTTCGGTGATACCTGCCTGAGCGGCAGTTATAATTTCAAAACCTTTCCCCAGAATCTCTTGGGCCTCGCGGACCTTCCCCGGGTTTGCGGTTGCAAATACAATCTTCATAACAATCTTCTTCAAAAACTGCCGGCACCCACTGCCGGCAAAACTACTGACTATTCTTTTTCGGCCGCAAAGATACACACTTTTTGGCATTTTCTCAAAACACATTGTATTTAGCTCTGCGCAACTTGCTGGTTGCCAATATTTTAAACGAATACCCTGCTGTACAAGTGCAGCAGGGTATTCGCATAAGTGACAGTAAATCAGCGCTATAGGGAATCCTGGAAACAGAAAGGCCGATAATGTGCTCTAAACCAAACAAAACTACCTTGCTAAAATGTTTTAAATTTTAGCAGATTTCACTATCTTTGCATGAAATCTTCAAAAAATATGTCCAAACACCGTAAGAAAGGCGGCCAGGTGGCCGGTAAGAAGAAGAAAAAGATAGTCCCGGAGTATGAAGGAACAGCCCTGATGTCGCGCGAAGGATTCGTATTCGTGCGCATAGAGGGACAGGAGGAAGACGTGTATGTGAAAGCTTCCAAAACCCGCGGAGCCCTGCACGGGGACCTGGTGCGGGTGGCCGTGACCCAGGAGAAAGTGGGTAGCGCCAAGCGTCGCAGCGGGGAAATCATCGCCATCCTGGAGCGCAGCAACAAGCCGTTCGTAGGTATCCTGCACATCGCGGGAAAGCAGGCCTGGGTGCTGATGAGTTCCAAGACCATGCCCTACGACATAGCCGTTCCCGTACCGGAAGGCGGAGTGCGGGGAATGAAAGTGGCCGCCGTGGTGGATGGCTGGGAACGCGGGGAAGCCGGGCCGCACGGTCACGTGGTGGACATCCTGGGCATGCCCGGGGAGAACGAGACGGAGATGCACGCCATCCTGGCCGAATTCGGCCTTCCCTACCGCTTCTCCAAGGAAGTGGAAAACGCCGCCGACCAAATTCCGGACACCATTACGGACAAGGACCGCGCCCATCGGCGGGACTTCCGGAAGGTGCTCACCTTCACCATCGACCCCACCGACGCCAAGGACTATGATGACGCCCTAAGCTTCCGTAAACTGGAAAACGGCAATTACGAGGTAGGTGTGCACATTGCCGACGTAACCTATTATGTCCGGCCCGGATCGGCCGTGGACAAAGAGGCCCGGGAGCGGGGTACTTCCGTCTATCTGGTGGACCGCACAGTGCCAATGCTCCCGGAAAAGCTCTCCAACAAACTCTGTTCGCTGCGTCCTCACGAGGAAAAACTCACCTTCTCCGCCGTCTTTGAAATAACCCCGCAGGCCAAGGTCATCAATCCCTGGTTCGGTCGTACCCACATCATCTCCGACTACCGTTTTGACTACGAACTGGCCCAGGCCATCATCGAGGCCGGCCCCGAAGCTATGCAACGGGAGTTTGGCGAAGGCTCTGAATGCGGCCTTGTCCCGGCCGATGTAAAGGAAGCTGTCCTGATTCTCAACGGTCTGGCCCTGAAGCTGCGCAAAAGGCGTTTCCAGGCCGGTGCGGTGAATTTCGAGCGGCCGGAAATGAAGGTGGACATTGACGAAAACGGAAAGCCGATCGGCGTACACCAGAAATTCTCCAAGGAGGCCAACTGGCTCATCGAGGAGTTCATGCTGCTGGCCAACCGAAACGTAGCCGAATACGTGGCCACGGGCGGAAAGATGGGCGGAAAGGCGCAAGCCAAGGCCAAAACCTTCGTCTATCGCGTGCACGATCTCCCCAATATGGAAAAGCTTTCCGGCCTCAGGGAATTTGCCGGGCACTTCGGCTACAAGGTAGGCCCCATTGACAACGGGAAAGACATCGCCAAAACCCTGAACGGCCTCATGCAGGACGCGGCCGACCGGCCGGAACTGGGTGCCATTCAAATCCTGGCGCTGCGCTCCATGGCCAAAGCCTGCTACTCCATAGACAACATCGGCCATTACGGCCTGGCTTTCAATTTCTACACGCACTTCACCTCCCCCATCCGCCGTTATCCGGATATCATGGTACATCGCCTGCTGGCCATGTATATGGCCGGGGCCGATTCCCAGAATGCCGATTATTATGCCGCCCAGTGTAAACACGCCTCTGAACGGGAGGTGGTGGCGGCCGAGGCCGAACGGGAAAGCACCAAATACAAGCTGGTGGAATTCATGGAAGACAAGATTGGCCAGGAATTCGACGGCAACGTATCCGGCGTTACGGAATGGGGCATTTACGTGGAGATTAATCCCACCAAGATTGAGGGTATGGTCCCCTACCGCACCATCAAGGGAGACTTCTATGTCTTTGACGAGGACCATTACCGCGCCGTGGGTCGACGAACCCATCATTCCCTCCGTCTGGGAGATCCGGTGCGCATCCGCGTGAAGGGAACCAACCTGGAGCAAAAGCTGCTGGATTACGAGTTGGTGGAGCCGGAGCATGAAAAGCCTGCCGAAGATATCTCGGAAACGGCCGAGATGGAAGACTATATGGAACGCAGGGAGGCCCGTCCCCGGAAACGGAACCGGAAATGAGGCGCCTGACCGTCATAGGAGCCATCCTGATGCTGCTTTCCTGCAGCCGGGGAACGCCGGTCCGCCAAAGCGGCCCGGCCGGGGTGGACTATACCATGACGGCAAGCCTGGAAGAAGACCGGCAAACCGGCTTTTTCCAATTGGAACTGCGCTCCGGAAGGCCTGTAGAGGTGTTTTATGAGCTCATAGACCAGGACGGAAGCGTACTGGCCGATGCCTTGTACCGGGTGCGGGACACGGTGGAAACCGTGCCGGACCACCTGCGGGACGTGCGGGAGTGGACGGCCGAATGCCCGGAACTCTACACCCTGCATCTGCAGGCCGATGGCCGCGACAGCTATCACCCGGTAGCCTTCCGGACCATAGAACCCTACAAGAAAGACAGCCTTCTGGTGAATGGCTGCATAGTTCCCTTCAAGGGGGTGAACCTCCAGGGCCCGGTGAACAGGGAAACATTGAAGACCCTGAAAAAGGCCGGCGTAAACGCCTTGAACACAGCGGAACTCCCACGGGCCTTACAGGAACTGGCCGACAGTGCCGGTTTTTACATCAACCCGTTTTTGGATTCCCTGGAGCGGCCAGACCCGCGCCTGGCCAGTGTCCGTCATGCCTGGCAGGATATTAGCATTGTGGCCCTGGACCCCGCTGGAGGCCGATTCCAAATAGAGAACCATCGGCAATTCCGTTCTTTGGAAGACTGCACCATCCGCTGGTGGGTGGAAAGGAACGGCAAACGTCTCCGAAGACTGCTTCCCGGAAGCCTGCACTTTACCACCGAGCCCGGAATGGCCGAAGAATTCCTCCTCAAACTGCCGGCCATGAAAAAGCCCGGCGAATATCGTCTTTTCTTTGAAGCCGTGAGCCGGAAAGACCGGCCGCTGGTGGAAAAAGGTACGGTCCTCGCCAGCGAATCCTTCCTGCTGAAAGAAGGACCCTCCTTAGAGTCCTTCTACGCCAAAGGTCCGCTCACGCTGACGGAAGGCGACACCCGCCTTGTAATCCGGGGCAAGGAGCTGGAAATGGTCTTTGACCGGGCCGATGGCAGCGTGAAATCTTTGCGGGTAAAGGACCGGGACCTGCTTCCGGGCGGCCTGGCTCCCGTTTTTCCCCAGCCGGCGAGGGCCCAGTGCAACTGGGATTTGCAGGCCGATTCCCTGGTGCTCCGTGCCCGCTACCCGGACTGCACGGCCGTCTTCACCCTACTGGGAAATGGCGTTCTGAGAGTGGAAAGTCCCGGCACGAGTTTCCGCCTGCAAACGGACGAAAGCGAACTCAGCTACTTTGGGCAGGCACCGGATTTGTTTGCGGCCTCCACTTTCAAGACCCTCCGGAAAACCACCGGAGAAAGCGACTGGCATCCAGAGACTTCCTGGCTGGAAACCGCCAGCTTCACTTTGAAGGCATCGGCCCCTTTTGCCTTCCAAAAAAACGGAAAACTCCTCATCATAACCCCGGAGCCGGCCGTCATGCTGGTTCCCCACAAATTGTAATTATACCATGGCCAAAAACATCACCATCAAGGACATAGCCAAGGAAGCCGGCGTCTCTATCGCCCTGGTCTCCTTTGTAATGAACAACCGCATCGGTGCCGACGGAAAACAGAAATACCGCGTGAGCGAAGCCACCAAGGAACGCATTCTGGAAGTGGCCCGGCGCCTGGATTATCGGCCCAATTCGGCTGCACGAAGCCTCCGGCAGGGCCGTACGCACGTCCTGGGCGTGATTCTGTCCGACATGGGGAACATCTTTTACGGCACCATCGCCCACTACCTGGAGAAGATGGCGCACGGGCACGGCTATACCGTCCTCTTCGGCAATACGGAGGAGGATCCGGAGCAGTTCTGCCGATTGGTACAGTCCTTCCTGGAGAAAGATGTGGAAGGTTTCGTGGTGGTGCCGTGCCAGGGTTCCATTATTGGAATGGAGCGCCTGAAGGCCTCCGGACGGCCTTTTGTGGTGATAGACCGGCATCATCCGGACTGGGATATCCCCTCCGTTTACACGGACAACGCCGAAGCCATGCGCCAGGCCATCAAGGCCATCCGCGAGCAAGGAGCCAGCAAGATTGAAATGGTCTCCTACTCCATGCGCATCTCCTCCATGACCGACCGCGAGGACAGTTTCCACGAAATCCTGGGGCCGGACGCCCACATCTACCACCTGCCCTTCAATCTTACCGAGGCCGATGCCGACACCGTAGCCGAAGAGGTGATCCGCAAGGGAACAGACGGCCTGGTGATGGCCTCCAACGTGCCTTCCGTGGCCGTACTGAAAGCCCTGTTCCGCCGGGGCGTGCGCATCCAGGAGGATATCCGCATCGTAGGTTTCGACTACTCCAACGTTTACAACTTCTTCAACCCGCCCGTTTCCTACATTCTGCAGCCCCTGCCGCAGATTGCCGAACAGGCCGCCAAATACTTGTTCCGCCTCATCGAAATGAAGGAAGCCGGCGAGGATATCGGCCCGGTAAAAGACAAGATTATCCTGAAAGCTACGCTAAAATGAAACTCCATATAAGCCTTTTTCTGTTGCTTCTGAGCGGCCTTCTGCACGCGCAGGGAGTTACCCGCTATGTGAATCCCTTCATCGGCACGGCCAATTACGGTGCCTGCAACCCTGGTGCCGTCACGCCCAACGGGATGATGAGCGTCAGCCCTTTCAACGTAATGGGTTCCAGCCTTAATACATACGACAAGGACAGCCGCTGGTGGAGCACACCCTATACGGCCGAAAACAGCTATTTCACCGGGTTCTCGCACGTGAATCTCTCCGGCGTGGGTTGCCCGGAACTGGGCTCCCTGTTAACGATGCCCACCACTGGCCCTGTGCAGGTGGATTATCATATGTACGGCTGTGAGTACACGGACGAGGAAGCCCATCCCGGCTACTACGGGGTTTCCCTGCTGAACGGCATCCGGGCCGAAGTCACCGCCACTACCCGCACTTCCCTGGAGCGTTACGTTTTCCCGGGCGGCGAGGGCAACATCCTGCTGAATCTGGGCGAAGGCCTCACAAACGAAAGCGGGGCCATGGTGCGCCGGGTGAACGATGCGGAAATTGAAGGCTCCAAGCTGATGGGCACCTTCTGCTACAACCGTCAGGCGGTGTTTCCTATCTATTTCGTATTACGCCTGAACAAGATTCCTTCCTCGGGCGGCTACTGGAAAAAACAAAGGCCGATGGGCATAGAAAGCGCCTGGGATGCCGATGCAGGCCAGTATAAGCTCTACACCGCCTACGCCCGCGAGATGAGCGGGGATGACATCGGCTACTGGTTCCACTTCGACCGGCTGGCTCCCGGCGAGGAAGTGATGGTGCAGATGGGGGTGTCTTTTGTGTCTATAGAGAACGCCCGGGCCAATCTGGAGGCCGAACAAGCAGATTTCTCCTTTGCATCTGTGCGAACCGCCGCCACTGAGGCCTGGGAGGAGGCGTTGGGGCGCGTGCGCGTGGAAGGTCCGGAGGACAGGATGACGGTGTTCTACACGGCCCTGTATCACTGCCTGCTTCATCCCAGTATCCTGAACGACGTAAACGGACAATACCCGCTGATGGAGTTCGGAAACCCCGCTGCCGAAGACGATTACACCGTACCCACCGGCCGGAACGGAGTGGCGCTCCGCAGGATACGGGAAAGAGGCATCGGCACCATTTCGGACGGAAACCGCTACACGGTGTTTTCCCTTTGGGACACCTACCGCAACCTGCATCCGCTACTGACACTGCTGTATCCGGAAAAGCAGTTGGAGATGGTGCGGTCAATGATTGACATGTACCGCGAATGGGGCTGGATGCCCAAATGGGAGCTCTTCGGCCGGGAAAGCTGGACCATGGAGGGAGACCCGGCCATCTGCGTTATTGCCGATACCTGGCTCAAAGGCCTGCAGGATTTCGATGTCCAGCGGGCTTACGAGGCCTTTTTGAAATCGGCCGATACCCCCGGGGCCGATAACCTGATGCGCCCGGATCTGGACCCTTACCTGGAAAACGGATACATCCCCCTGGGCCTTTACGCGGCCGATTTCTCCGGCGACAATTCCGTTTCCCATGCCCTGGAGTATTATCTGGCCGATTACGCCCTGTCCCAGCTGGCTTCTTCGCTGGGCTATGAGGAGGACGCTGCCCGCTTCAAGAGCCGCTCGCTGGGCTATAAGAACTATTACAGTGCCGAATACGGCTGCCTCCGGCCCATTCGGCCCGACGGGACCTTCCTGGCCCCCTTCAATCCGGCCGATGGGGCCGACTTCTCCAACGCCCCCGGCTTCCACGAGGGCAGCGCCTGGAACTACAGTTTTGCCGTGCCGCACGACGTGCTGGGCTACGCCAAGCTGATGGGCGGTAACAAAGTGTATCTGAAACGATTGCAGCAAGTGTTCGAGGACGGTCTTTATGACCCGGCCAATGAGCCGGATATAGTATATCCCTACCTGTTCTCCCGTTTCAAGGGTTCCGAAAAATGGACCTGGAGCACCGTGGAACGCATTCTGGCCGATTATTACAAGAATGCCCCGGATGGCCTGCCGGGCAATGACGACACGGGCACCATGAGCGCCTGGGCGGTCTTTTCCATGCTGGGCTTCTACCCGGATTGCCCCGGCGACCCGTCCTACACCCTAACCCGCCCCACGTTTGAACGGGCCGAAATCTCGCTCCCCGACGGGCATTCGCTGGTGATTACCCGTTCCGGTGCCAATGCCTCCCGGGTACGGATTGACGGCCGCTCCGCCAAGAGCTTCCGCCTTTCTCACGCCGATTTGGTGGGAGCTTCTTCTATTCAGTGGAAGTAGAGCCAGAGGCAGAGAGCCTAAAGCAGAGGCGGGCGCCGTTCACAAGGGCTTCGTGAGGCAGGAAGTTGCTTTGCCACTTGCGGCCGTTAAGTTTCAACTCAGAGACATAGCAATTATCGGCCGAATTCTCCGGGGCGTCTATGACCAAATCCCCGCCGGGGAGGTGCACGGTGGCCTTTTTGAATAATGGCGTGCCGAGGGCGTATTCGTTGCTGCCGGGGCATACGGGATAGAAACCCAGAGCGGAGAACACGTACCAGGCCGATGTCTGGCCGTTGTCTTCGTCGCCGCAGTAGCCATCGGCCCAGGGGCTATAGAACTTTTCCATCACTTCCCGTACGCGGGCCTGGGTCTTCCAGGGCTGCCCGGCCCAGTCGTAGAGGTACAGCATGTGCTGGATGGGCTGGTTGCCGTGGGCGTAGTTGCCCATACCCATCACCGTCATCTCCACAATTTCATGGATGGGAAATCCGTAGTAGGAGTCGTCGTAGAGCGGAGGCATGGTAAAGACGCTGTCCAGTTTTGCGGCAAAGGCCTCCGGACCACCCATCAGTTCCATCAGGCCCGGAATATCGTGGAACACGCTCCAGGTGTAGTGCAGGCTGTTTCCTTCGGTAAAGTCTCCGCCCCATTTGAGCGGGTTGAAAGGCCGGCGGAAGGCGCCGTCGGCCTGGCGTCCGTTCATTAGGCCATATTCCGGGTCAAACAGGTTCCGGTAGTTCTGGGAAGCCTGTTTGTATGGTGCCAGTTCGGCTTCCGACTTGCCCAAGGCCTTTCCCAGTTGCCAAATGCACCAGTCGTCGTAGGCATATTCCAGGGTACGGGCGGCGCTTTCGCGGATGCCGGCGTCGCAGGGGACGTAGCCCAAAGAATCGTAAAGCTGCCAGCCCGATCGGCCCGTGGAACTAACCGTGGGGTGTACCGCGTGAGCCCCGTGCGTCACGGCTTCCCAAAGGGTTTCCATGTCCTGGCTGCGGATGCCTTTCAAGTAGGCATCGGCGACCACGGAGGCGCTGTTGTTGCCCACCATGCAGCCCCGGTGGCCCGGAGAGGCCCATTCCGGCAGGAAACCGCTTTCCTTGTAATGGTTAACCAGCCCCTGCTGGATGCGAGCTGCTGTTTCTGGATACACCAGGTTCACCAGCGGCAGCAGGGCCCGGAAGGTGTCCCAAAAGCCGGTGTCCGTGTAAAACGGTCCGTCGCAGACTTCTCCGGTATGAGGGCTGTAGTGGACTTCGTTCCAGTCGGCATCTGTTTCCGTGAGGTCCCGGGGGAACAGCAGGCAGCGGTATAGGCAGGAGTAGAAAGTGCGGAGGTGGTCCAGGTTATCGTCTTCGATTTCTATCCGGCCCAGGGCCTCGTTCCAGGCAATCCTTGCCTCCGTTAATACAGCCATCCAGCCTGCCTCCGTTTCGCGGAGATTCAGTTGCGCCTGCTCTTGGGAGATAAAGGAGGAGGCCACCTGCAGGTTCACCGTCTGCCCTTCGGGCAACTTCACCAGGGCGGTGTTTTCCCCGGCGGGAAGCCATTCCAGAGGGGTATCGGAACTGATGATGAAATAATTGGCGAAGCCCTCTGGCACGCCGCCGTGGTTCTGGGTGCTGATACCGGCAATAGTATGGCTGTCAGTTAGTTCCACGGTACCACCCTGATAGGCATCAATCACCAGATAGGCCGGCCGATCCTCCGGGTATTTTATGCGGAACGTCGCCGCATGGGCCGATGGAGTGAGCTCTACGGTAACGTCATAATCGGCCAGATATACGCTGTAGTAGTAGGGTTTGGCGGTTTCGGCCTTGTGGGAGAACCAGCTGCCGCGTTTGGATTCTTCCCAGACGGGCTCTCCGGTCACGGGCATCAGGGAAAAGGCGCCGTAGTCGTTGATCCAGGGACTGGGCTGGTGCGTCTGCTTGAAGCCGCGGATGTGGGTGGCGTCGTAGCGGTAGGTCCAGCCGTCGCCATCGGCCCCGGTCTGCGGCGTCCAGGCGTTCATCCCCCACGGCACGGCAATGGCCGGGTAAGTGTTGCCGGTGGACAGGTTGTAGGTGGACAGGGTTCCCACGAGGGGATTCACATAGTCCGCCGGTTCCATGGCCGGTTTATGGGTGCAGGCTATGGCCAGCAGCAACAGGGGCAGGATTCGTTTCATACAGGCGCGTTGTTTCCGTAAAGGTAGGCATTTTCGCTGTTTCGGCAACAAAAAAGGCCGTTTTTGTAACCGAACGACGGAAAATAGAAGGTTCGGCAACAAAACGGGGCGTTTTTGTTGCCGAGACCTTGTGCAGTGGCCCGTCGGAGTGCCGGCTGTTTACCGATCAGTTAAGGCGCGGCTATTCCGGTAGCTATTTAATCTTCAGTGCCAGGGGTTCCTGGGGCAGGTTTTTGGGAAGCTTCAGGGTCACTTTTCCGTCCTTGACAGTGGCTTTGAGGGTCTTCCCGGTGTTCAGCAGCGTTATTTTGCCCTTTGGCAGGTTGTCGGTCCATTCCAGGGTGGCGGGAAGGGTTTCGCCATCCGGCAGGGCATAGACCGCATAGCGGGTCTGGCCATCCTTGGAGGCGCTGAACCAGATGTTTCCATCGTTGTAATGCTCCGTGATACGGGTACCGTAGATGGCTTCCCCGCAGCGCTCAAGCCATAGGCCGATTTCTTCCAGCAGTTTTTCGGCCCGGGGCTCGATGAGGCCTTCCGGCGTGGGACCCACACCCAGCACCATGCAGCCGCCCTTGGCCACTATTTCGGCCAGCAGGCCGATGATTTTCCTTGCACTCTTGTACGGCTGGTCCTTCACGTAGCCCCAGTCGTTCCCCAGCGTGATGCAGGATTCCCAGGGGTGGGGAATCTGCCTGTCGGGCACGCTCTGCTCCGGGGTCTGGTAGTTCTCATTGGGCCCTTCGATGGTACGGTCCACGCACAAAAGGCCCGGACTCACCCTGCGGGCTTCCGGCAGAATCTCCGGCAGGCCCACCTGCTCCCCGGCAATCCAGCCGCCGTCCAGCCAAAGGATATCCAGCTTTCCGTATCGGCCTCCGGTAAGCTCCTTTAATTGATTTTGGGTATAAGTTACGTACTGCTGCCACCAGTCCGGATGCATCTCCACCTTGTAGTTGATGTGCCGATTAGGGGTGGCGTAGTAGGGGTTCCAGAAGCCTTCGCAGTGCCAGTCCGGCTTGGAAAAATAAGCCCCCACCATAAAGTCCTGTGCCCGAAAGGCGTCAAAGACGTATTTGGCGGCATCGGCCTTGGGATTATCCTTGAACGGGCCGACCTGGGCAATGGAGAAATCTGTATATTGGCTGTCAAAGAGACAGAAACCGTCGTGGTGCTTGGTGGTGAAGATCATATACTTCATACCGGCCTTGCGGAACACCTGCGCCCACTGCTCCGGATTGAAGTCCACAGGGTTGAACTCCTTGGAAAGGCCCCAATACCAGTGTTTATAGCCTTCGTAGGTGCTGCCCTCCGGCCGCACAATCCAATCCTCATTGCATAGGTTCCAGGACTCCACTATGCCAGGCACGGAATACAGCCCCCAGTGCATCAGGACGCCGAATTTCAGGTCCTGCCACCGATCCAGTTTCTCCAGCACCGCCGGGTCCGTGGGCCATATGTATCCGTCCGTAGTATTGTCCTGCGCCTTCATCGGCCAGAAGGCCAGCGCCATCATAAACAGTAGTACAATCCGTTTCATTTGGTAAAGATACAAAATATTTTTCTAGCGCGGTGTGCGCCAGTTTTTCCACAGACGAGATAATATCCATTTTGGATAATCTCAATTTATTTCGGCTCATGTGCAATTATTCGTGTCAATGAATTGCTCACCACACAATCTTTCCATCTGCCCGGTTCCCGTAGACCTGGTCCACCATCTGTTTGGCCGTGGTCCCCTGCCTGTTTGGACTTGGTCCAATTTCAGAGCCTGGACCTAGTCCACCGACTATGCCCTTCAGCCCCCTGGAAGGCACACTCGCTGGACTAAGTCCAAGGGGTAAAATGGGACCTCGTCCAAAAGTGTTCGACACCACGTCCGCTTGCGCCCTGGACCTAGTCCGTCACATCAAACGCAAACCCGAGTGTCTGCAAGGGACGTGGCCGGCTTTTGCTCCGGAGACGTTAAACATGGAACTTTGCAGATGAGCCATATTATAGTCATAAATTTAGCGAAAATAGTTGCATGACTAATAATTTTAGCTATATTTGCAAAAGAAATAGCTATGCTTATGAAACGCCTGACCAAAAAAGAAGAGATTATCATGAACCACTTCTGGGAGAAAGGGCCGCTGTTCGTGCGGGAGCTACGGGAACTTTACCCGGAGCCCAAGCCGCATTTCAGCACCTTGAGCACCCAGGTGCGCACGCTGCAGGATGAAGGGTTCATTGACCATAAATCGTACGGGCCCACTTATCAGTACTTTGCCAAAGTGTCCCGGGAGGAGTATAAGCAGCGCTCGCTTATCGGCCTCATTGACAAGTACTTCGACAATTCCTACATCAATGCCGTATCGGCCCTGGTGAAGGAGGAAAAGATTTCGGTGGAGGAGCTCAAAGAGCTTATCGATCTCATTGAAAAGGAGCAATAGCCATGATGACGTTCCTTATCTATGAAGGCAAGGTGGCGCTGGCGCTGCTGGTCTTCTACCTTTTTTACCGTTTCCTGCTGAAGAAGGAGACCTTCCACCGCTTCAACCGGGTGGTGCTGGTAGGGACTGCCGTGCTCAGTTTCCTGCTGCCGCTGTGCATCATTACCATCCGTAAGCCGATGGAAATGACCACCATCGCTATGCCGATGGAAGTGGGAAGCGCAGTGCCGATGGAGCTGGCCCCCCTGGCCGAAGTCCCTGCGGAGCCCTGGTGGCCGATGGTCCTCACCATCCTCTTCTTTGCCGGCGTGGCCTTCGTGCTGGGACGTCTGCTGATGTCTGTCCTTTCCGTCGTGCGCATAGTCCGGCAGGGCGAATGCATCCGTGAGGAGGACGGCTGCCGGATTATCGTGACGGAGCGGGACATCGATCCTTTCAGCTGGATGCGCTACATCGTGCTTTCCCGGAAGGACTGGGAAGGTCTGCACGAGCCCATTATTACCCATGAGAAAGCCCATATCGGCTACGGCCATTCTCTGGAGCTTCTGCTGGTGGACCTCCTGTCGGCCCTCCAATGGTTCAACCCGGCCATGTGGATGCTCCGCGCCGATTTGCAGGAACTGCATGAGTATGAAGCCGATGACGCCGTGCTCCGAAGCGGCGCCAAGCTCAAAGAGTATCAATATCTGCTTATAAGAAAAGCTGTCAGCAAGAGCGGCTACTCTGTTGCCAACAGCTTTAATCACAGTATCCTTAAAAACCGTATTACTATGATGTCAAAATCCAAATCCCCTCTCGTGAGAGGGCTGCGGGTGCTCTATATGCTCCCGCTTGCGTGCCTGGGTATAGGTCTGCAGGCACAGACTGTTTATGTCCCAGTGGACAAAGATACAAAAAATCCTCAAATTGTAGTAAGGGGTGAGGGCAAACCGCTCTTCATTGTCCGCACGGAAACAGGAGAAGAGAGAGCCCTTTCCCAGGAAGAATTCCAGGCTTTGGATCCTCAATGGATTAATAGCATGGAGGTACTTAAAGACCAGGCTTCCATAGACAAATACAAGGAAAAGTACGGGGAAAAGGCCGGGGAAGGTGTTATCATTGTCACTGTGAAAAACGAAGCCTATTATCCCATGCCCACGGAAGCGAACCTGCTAGTTGTACAGGAGGGGGAAGCCGTAAAATATTATGTAAACGGAGAGAATGTGAGCCTGGAGGCCGTTGGAAAGAAGGTTTCCGATGCACGAGGCGATGATGGATTCACTTATGTAAACATTATTGGCAGCCCGGAGGTGAAGTCCGGAGTAATCCAGGATGTGAAGAATGAACTCCGGAAAGTGAACCAGTTGAAAATCCAGTATGTGTGCAAACCGGACGTGATGGTCCAGAGGCGCATGGACCCGTCGGAAATGGGGAAGGACGTCTTGGAATTCATGAGCTCCTCCAAGAAGGATGACATCCAGATCCGTCTCAACGAGCAGAACAAATTGTTGTATATAAGGGGAAAGGGTAATAAGGATTTGGTTACGCTCAATCAGGAAGACCTGTTTGCGATTGCCAAGACGGACATAGAGAAGAACAATGACATCTCTTTCTTCTTTATTATTGACAACAATTCCTCCTATGGTGCCTATACCGCCGCGGTTCAGTCTGTCTCCGATGCCTTCAAGGCCGTCCGGGAAGATATGGCCCTGGCACACTACGGGAAGCCGTTCAGCCAATTGGAAGATGCGCAGCAGCAGGAACTCATTCAAAAGTGCAGGGTAAAAATCTTTGAGACCGGCAAATAAGCCCGTTGAATGTAACTGATTGACTGTTTGTTATTTATATCAATCCGCCTGGAATAAAAAACCAGGCGGATTTGCATAATTATCTGTGAGACAATCGTTTCCATTCAACGCTTTAGAAGAGGAAGCTACTTGGGATTCTTCCGGAACCATCAAAATCAGCCAAAAACTTCGGCGCTAGCGTTTGGAAACAACCGCAACACAATGCGGAAAAGAAAAAATCACTAAATTTGCTTTCAGTAACCTCATGTTTATGAAACGCATCCTCATAATAGCCCTGGCGGTGCTGGCGGCGGCCTGCCAAAGCCCTCAGACGGAAGACTTTGCAGCGTATGTAAATCCCAAAATCGGCACGGGCGGGCACGGGCATGTGTTCGTGGGGGCGAATGTACCCTTTGGCTTCGTGCAAGTGGGACCCACCAGCATTCCGCAGGACTGGGACTGGTGCTCCGGCTATCACGACAGTGATTCCACCGTTATCGGCTTCAGCCAGACGCATTTGAGCGGAACGGGCATAGGCGATCTGTTTGATGTTACCGTGATGCCTGTCATCGGCCCTACCAGCCCCGAACGGGGCCGTAACGGCGCCTGGTCTTATGCCGACAGAAGCAAGGAGATTGCCGAACCGGGCTACTACAGCGTGCCGCTTCTCCGTGATGGCATCGTGGCCGAAATGACCGCCACCACCCGCGTGGGTTTCCACCGCTATACTTTTCCGGCTTCGGAGGAGGCCATCTTGGTCTTCGACCTAGAGAACGGCGGCTGCTGGGACCGGGCCGTGGACTGTGGTTTTGAAGTAGTTAAGGACGAGGAAGGCCACGTGAAAGCCATCGGCGGGCACCGCTTCTCCACCGGCTGGGCCGTGGACCAGAAGGTCTATTTCTGGGCCGAATTCTCTCGTCCTTCCGTGGAGTTCTCCGTAGCCGAAAACCCAGCCAAGGGCAACGGCATCCTGAGCCCCGTCTACGGCTATTATACGCTGGGCCATACGGAGCCCGGCGAGCAGATTCTGGTAAAGGTAGCCCTCTCCCCCGTTTCCGTGGAAGGCGCCCGGGCCAACATGAAGTCCGAGCTGCCGGGCTGGGACTTTGAGGCCACACGCGCATCAGCCCGTGAGGCCTGGAACCGGGAACTGGGGAAGGTTCGCATCAGCACCAAAGACAAGGACAAGCGCACGGTCTTTTACACAGCCCTCTACCATACCATGATAGCTCCATCCGTCTTTGAAGACGTGGACGGACAGTACCGGGGCAGTGACGGAGTGGTACGCAAGGCGGACTGGCAAAACTACACCACTTTCTCCCTCTGGGACACCTATCGCGCCCAGATGCCGCTGATGACCATCCTCCACTCGGAAAAGATGGACGACATGGTGGCCACAATGTACCACATCTACAAGGAGCAGGGGGACCTTCCCGTGTGGCACCTGATGGGCAACGAAACGGACTGCATGGTGGGCAATCCAGGACTAGTTTCTTTTGCCGATGCCGTGGTAAAGGGCTTTCGGGCCGGCCTTAGCGACCAGGAAATCGTAGATGCGATGGTGGCCACCGCCACTACGCCGGACCGAGGCCAGGACCTCAGGATGCAGTACGGCTTCATTCCGGCCGACCTCTACGGGGAAGCCGTAGCCAACGACATGGAATATGCCTTGGCCGACGGTGCCCTGGCCAACGCAGCCGAAGCCCTGGGCCAGCAAGAGTTGGCAGCTGAATACCGTGAGCGCAGCCATTCCTATCGGCATTACTGGGACCCGGAACTGCAGTTCATGCGGGGCCGCAAGACCGACGGCAGTTTCACCGAGCCGTTCAATCCCATTTACTCGCACCACTCCAGCTCCGACTACACGGAAGGTACCCCCTGGCAGTACATCTGGCTGGTGCCGCAGGACGTGGAGGGGCTGCAGGCCCTGTTCGGTTCCCGGGAAGCCATGCTCACCAAGCTGGATGGCCTGTTCACCGCACCGGAACATGTGGAAGGCGAGAATGCATCGGCCGATATTTCCGGCCTCATCGGCCAGTACGCGCACGGCAACGAGCCCGGGCACCATACCATTTACCTGTATGCCATGCTGGGAGAACCCCGAAAGGCGGCCGATCGCTTAAGGCAGGTGTACGAAACCATGTATCCCTGTGACAAAGAGGGACTTCCGGGCAACGAAGATGTGGGCCAGATGAGCGCCTGGTACATCCTTTCCACCCTGGGTTTCTACCAGGTGGAACCGGCCGGCACCAAGTTCTGGTTCGGCGCTCCGCTCTGGGACAAGGCCGATGTAAAAGTAGCCGGAGGAACTTTCACCATCACAACCAAGGGTTCCGGCCCCTACATCCAAAGCGTAAAACTGAACGGCCAGCCGTACGACAAACCATACATAGAATATAAAGATATAGTAGCAGGCGGAACATTAGAGTTTACCATGATTAATTGATTGAAAGCATATTGTCCCTAAAACCGTCGCTTCGCGACCCTCCCCAAAGGGGACCCCTCCTCTTACAGGGCCGAGGATGGCCATGGGTTTTAGGGACAATATGCTTTCAAAAACAAGATATATGACACCACTGAAGTTTAAACCTATTCTCAAAACTGTCGTTTGGGGCGGGGAAAAGATTGCGCCTTATAAGGGCATAGAAACCGAGCAGAAGCACATCGGCGAAAGCTGGGAACTGTCCAGTGTACCGGGGAATGAGAGCATTGTGGCCGAAGGGCCCCTGGCGGGCAGGAGCATTGCTCAGCTGGTTCGCGAATACAAGGGCGAGTTGGTGGGAGAACACGTTTATGAAAGCACCGGCGACCAGTTTCCGCTGCTGATTAAGTTCATCGATGCACACAAGGACCTTTCCATTCAGGTTCACCCGAATGACCAGCTGGCCGCTCTTCGCCACGGAACTAATGGCAAGACTGAGATGTGGTATGTGATATCGGCCGATCCCGGCGCGCACCTGCTGGTGGGACTGAAGGAAGCCATCGGCCCGGAAGAGTATGAGCGGAGGGTGGCCGATGGCAGTATCGTGGATGCTTTGGCCCGCTACGATGTGCAATCCGGCGATGTCTTCTTCCTCCCGGCCGGACGCATCCACACCATCTGCAGCGGCTGTTTCGTGGCCGAAATCCAGCAGACTTCGGACATTACCTACCGCATCTTCGATTACAATCGGCCCGGACTGGACGGAAAGCCCCGGCAATTACATACGGAACTAGCCAAGGAAGCCATTGACTATCAAGTCTATCCCACTTACAAAACCGACTACACGCCCCTGCAGGACGAAGAAGTGGTGCTGGCCGAATGCCCGCACTTTACTACCAGCTTGCTGGATCTCACACTCCCCTTCGCCAAAGACCTGTCCGAACTGGACTCCTTCGTAGCAGTCATGTGCCTTTCCGGCAGTGGTGTTTTAGAGGTGGACGGCGAAGAAGTGACCATCGGCCAGGGCGAAACCGTCCTCATCCCCGCCTCCGCCGACGACCTTTGCCTGGTCCCCGACGGGGATCTGAAAGTTTTGGTTTCGCGTAACTAATTGAAGGACACTGATTTACAAGAATACCCTGCTACACTTTAACAGCAGGGTATTCTTGTAATAAACTTTAAATGAATAAGTTAAAAGTGAATGGCAAGGCCGATACCACTAGGCGTAGGGCCTAAGGTAAGCTGTGCTGAAGGATAGCGCGGCGGATTGGGCAACTCCTCACCGTTATAGTATTGAACGATGTTGTTCATTTTCCGGTTCTGATTGACCATCAAAGGTATGCCTGAGCCTAACATAGCCATGCCGACGATAGTGACAAGAGCAGATTCTCTAATTCCTTGTCGCTTTTCGGCAATTGTCTTTTTTGTACCTTCTGGATCCCTAGCAAAACCACCGGCAATAGCATCCGTAGTATATAATACAGAATATGCAAAACAACCGGTAAGACCGCCAAGAGTAACGACTCCTCCCAAGATGGTTTCCGCCTTAAACAACATCTTCAGGCTTATTGCCACATCCCAATCCCGGTTATAGTCATAACCACAGATGTCAGATAACAGGAGTTCCTGTTCGGCCTTGGACAAACGCCTGCCATCTAATTCCAGATGACTACGGCTCCGCTCCAGATATCCTTCCCGGACATACTGCGCGTTTGCCTGAAATGCCAGTAAAACCAGTAGGATAGACAAAACCATCTTTTTCATAAGCATCACTTTTCGCTTGCAATATACTAATTAAACCCTTGCCTCCAAAAACTTGCGCCATCAACTGAAGAATTGGGAGAGGTGGTCTTGTCTTACCCACCTCTCCCAAAATACAATTATGATCACAAAAACCTACTCCAAACCCCGGGCGCGCATGAGGGCCGAAGGGTCGGGCTCGGCGCCGCGGAACTGGTGATAGAGGGTCATGGGCTCTTCACTGCCGCCCTTTTCCAGGAAGGTCTTGCGGAAAGAGCTGGCCGTGGCCTTGTTGAAGACGCCGTCTTCCTTGAACTTCTCCCAGGCATCCACGGCCAGTACTTCGCTCCAGAGATAGCTGTAATAGCCGGCGCTGTAGCCGCTGTTGAAAATGTGGTTGAAGTAGGTGGTGCGGTAACGCGGGATTATTTCGTCCACCAGGCCCATCTCCTTACACACCTTGGTCTCGAAGTCGCGGATACTCTGGGCATCGGTGAACTGAGCCAGTTCGGCCGATGACAACTCGTGCCACTTCATATCCAGGATGGAGGCGGCGCAGAGTTCGCCGGTGGTGAAGCCCTGGTTGAACTTAAGGGACTTCTGGATCTTTTCTACCAATTCTGTGGGGATGGGGTTACCGTTGCGGTAGTCCTTGGCATAGACGGCCAGAATCTCCGGCACGAAAGCGAAGTTCTCGTTGAACTGGGAGAACATTTCCACAAAGTCACGGGCCACATTGGTACCGGAAACGGTCTTGTAGTTGCACTGGGTGAGGAAGCCGTGCAGAGCATGGCCGAACTCGTGGAAAGCCGTCTGCACATTGTCGATGGTGAGCTGGGAAGGAACCTCCGCGGTGGGAGCCGGGAAGTTGCACACGTTCACGATGATGGGCCGGACGCCGGTTTCCTGCTCCCGGAAATTGTTCATCCAGGCACCGCCGCGCTTGGTGGAACGGGAATAATAATCCCGGTAGAAAATGCCCAGGAGGGAACCATCGGCATCGGAAAGCTTATAAGCCTTCACCACGGGGTTGTACACCTCCACTTCCGGAACTTCCTCAATCTTAATGCCGTATATCTTCTCGGCGGCGGTGAAAACACCCTTCAGTACGCTGTCGGCCTGGAAATAAGGCTTGGTCTGGGACTCGTCCAAGGCATATTTCTGTGCACGGACCTTTTCGGCATAGTAGCTGTAATCCCAGGCCTCGATCTTGTGGCCTGCCAGCTTTTTCATATCGGCCATCTCCTCCTTAGCCTTCTTCATGGAGGCATCCATGATGGGCTGCAGGAAGTTATCTACGGTAGCGGGGTCTCCAGCCATCTTGTTGGACAGCTGGAAAGCGGCGAAGTTGGGATAGCCCAGCAGTTCGGCCTGCTCAGCGCGGAGTTTCAGGATTTCCAGGACAATGGCGTTGTTGTCGTGCTCGCCGCCGTTGTTGCCGCGATTAGCGTAGGCCTTGAACACCTGTTCGCGCTTGGCACGGTCTTCACAGGAGCCCATGAAGTCGTAATATTCACTCACGGTGAGGCCTGTGGCCTCCTTGAAGGCATTGTTCTCCGCCAGCAGGTTCTGACCGAATTTCTGGCTGAGGGTGGCCAAGCGGGTGGAGATTTCGGCAAAACGCTTCTTGCCGGCTTCATCCAGGGCTACACCATTGCGCTCGAAACTCTGGTATATCTTCTTCACCGCCATCTGCTGCTCACGGGTGAGGCTGGCCGACTGGTCATAAACGGCTTTCACCCGGGCGAAGAGCTTGTCGTTCATGTAAATCTCGTTCTCCACTTCGGTGAGCATCGGGGTCACCTCCTCCTCAATGGCCTGCATCTCAGGCGTGGATTCGCTTTCGGTGAGGTTGAAGAATACGCCCGTCACCTTGTCCAGGATGGGAGAGGCCTGCTCCAGGGCCAGGATGGTGTTCTCGAAGGTGGGTGCAGAAGAATTGTCGATAATCTTCTGGATATTAGCCTTCTGCTCTTCCAAGCCGGCCTTGAAGGCGGGCATATAGTCCGTGACAGCTATCTTGGAGAAAGGTGCAGTGCAGAATGGAGTATCCCACTCCTGCAGGAAAATGTTCTTGGGTTGGTTGTTACAGGCTGCCAGCATAAGGGTTGCTGCAAAGAATGATAGTACTTTTTTCATTATTGTTATTTGTTTTGAGATTCCCGGTCAAACCGGGAATGAGCAAAAAGAATGGCCGGGGTTGCCGGCCATTCTTTTTTAATGAACCACAACAGAAACAGACGGGTCGTCTATCAGGGAGAACTGGGCCGATCCGCTGTAGATGGTAAGGATACCGGTGATATCCACCTCGGCACCGTTCCGGATACGGGAATCAAGCTGAGTATCGGCAAAGCGGGCGAAACCGCTGGTACGTACCTGGATGTCCGTGGAACCCAGCTTGAAGTAGTGCGACACATAGTTGCCGTTGGCATACTTGATCATAATCTCCTTGTAGGTGAGGTCTGCATCGGCCCCGAAGCTGTCCAGTGTCTTGCCGGGCTTCAGGTACTCGCTGGGTTTACCTTTGATGGAACCGTAGCGGGTGGCGCCGGAGCCCACTTCCGCAGTATCCCATACCCCGCTCTGGAGGTATTCGATATACTTGGCCTTGGAGCAGGCCCAGGTATGAATGCCCCAGATGCCCTTGTCCGACAGGAACACGCGGTTCTCCGGATTGGCGCTGCTATGCGGAAGGTTGGAGTTGGGATAGAAGAGGGCGAAGATTTCGTTGCCGTAAGTGAGTCCCTTGATGGTGACCAGCTTGCCCCAAAGGTCTCCCTTGAAGCCGGCCTTGATGGAAGCGGCCACATCGGCCTCCGTCACCTCGACGGGTTTCAGCGGTTCGTCAAAGGCGCCCCGGAATACGTGCTGGTCTATGATGGCCTGCACGTCTATGTAGGACGTTTCGTATTCGTTGGTTGTTGTCTGGTCGGCCTCCAGGCCCAGCTGCGGCATCCCGTTGTAGGCACCCAGGGTGAGTCCGTCGCAATAAACATAAACCCACTGCCCCAGGTCGAACTCGCTGTAAAGGGAGGATTTGCCCAGCTTGAGGTCTATGCCGCCGGTCTCGTCCTGGATATACAGCTCCCGGTAGATATTACCGGTCTTGTCACTGGAAGTAACCTGGCCCTTGATCCACACATTCCCGGTAATCTCCAGGGGTTTTCCGTTCTTGTAGGTGGATTTCAAGGCCTTGATGGTGGTGAACTTGCCGTCGAAACCGGGCAGGGTACCCTCCGTGTAGGGGACGAACTTGCCGGGAGTGTTGGCATCGAAGGTGAGCACCGGCTGCCATTCCTCTTTCAAACTCTGGCAACTGACAAGCGCCGCAAGCGCAAAGATAGCGATAATGGTCTTTTTCATGGCTTTAGAATCTGAAATAGAGGTTAAGCATATAGTTTGTACCGGCCATGTAGAAGTACTTGGAGTCGAAGCGGTAGTAGCGCTCCTTGGATACGGTGTTGTCCACCATACGGGTTTGCTCGTAACCGCCGGTCTTCACATCCTTGTTGTTCAGCAGGTTTTTCACATTCAGGGAGAAGCCGATCTGGTACTTGCGGTCGATGTACCAGGACTTGCCGATGGAAATATTCACCAGCCAGGCAGGTGCGAATTTCTCCTGGGTGGTCATATACTCGATTTCGGCATCCGTGATGTTGTTGTCCAAGCCGGCCACTGCGTAGTCCGTACGGTACAGCGGGCTCATATCCAGATAGGAACGGTCGAAGTACTCCACGTCGCCGTCGATGAACCAGTAGTTATAGTTATAGGCCAGGCCCAGGCTCACGGCCGTCTGCGGGGTGGAAGGCACATAGTGCTTCTGAATTACCGTGCCGTCCAACAGCTGGGTGTTCTTCCAGTAGGCCACATAGGTATTGGACATCACCACCTCGGCGCTGTTGTCCACGGTCTGGGTCATGCGCGGGTTGGATGTATAGACATACTCACCCAGGGCCACAACACCCTGGAAACTGAGGTTGGGTACCACATAGGTGGGAATTTTGAAGCCCAGTTCCACGCCCATGTGACGCTCATTGATGCCGCTGATGGCAAAGTTGGAGAAGGCGTTCTGGAGGTCATCATAGGCGCTCATCACCTTGCTCTGGTCGTTGATGGTGGTGTAGTAACCCGTTGCGCGGATGTTGATGCCATTGCCGCTGTACTGCCAGTTGAGGTCCGAAGAGAAGATCTTTTCCAGCTTCAGGTTCTCCATCATGGTGTTGCGGGTACGGGGGCTCAGGAAGGCCTGGTTGAACTTGGGAGCTTCCGTGAAGTAGCCCACGTTGGCATATACGCGCATGGCACCGCCGATAACGTAATTCAAGCCGAGCTTGCCGGCATAAGTGAGGAACTTGGCCGTCTTGGATTTGCCATAGGAAGTGGTAACGGAACCGTCCGGGTCGTAGGTGGGTTCAATGGTAACGCCGTCCACCACCAGTTTATTGCCATTTTCGTCCAAGCCGGGGAAGAGGCCCTTGCGGACGAGGCCTTCTCTCCAGAAACTCTCGTAATTGACACGGCCGCCCAGGGTGATGCCGAAGTTGCCGAAAGAGAAGGAGCCGTTGAGCCAGCCGCCGTAGTTACGCACCTGGGCGTAATAATCGTAGCCGTACTTGTCTCCTACGCCGATCTTTTCGGCCCGGCCATTCTTCATGTAGTAGTCCAGGTCGTTCTGGAGTTTATACGGAGTGGCAGCGAAATCCCGCTCGGCAAAATTGTCGATGTTCAGGAAATACAGGCCGCCCAGCATATCGGCAATGGTCTTGAAGTACTCCGTCCGGTTGATACGGGCGCTGGCGCCACCGGTGAGAGTGACCACTTCATTCAGACGGGCCTTGAAGTTGAGCGCCAGGTTCAGATCCTTCTGATCCGTATGACGCTCTTCCTGCACATACTTGGAGCGGCGTCCTTCCTGCATGCGGTTCACGTTGTACAGGCGGTCCCAGTCCACGTGGGTGAGGTTGGGGAAGTCTTTGGAGTGTGTCCACACCTCACGAGTCCAACCCCACTTGAGGTCGTTGTGCCGGTTCATGTCCGGATTGGAGTCCATGAAGTAGCTGGGCAGGTTGCGGTAGTAGTCCGGACGCGGGTCCTGGGCATCGTACCAGTCCAAGGCGGTGTAACCGTTGGAGCCGAAGCGGTACAGAGCCGTGAAACTGCCTTCAAATTTGTCGGACGGTGTGAAGGTGTACTTGAAAATGGCAATGGGCTCGTTGGTCTTACGCACACGGGCGTTGCGTACGCGGCCGTTCTGATAGCCCCAGTTGGAGTTGTACATATTGTCCTTCATGAGGTCGTACACTTCCTGGGTGGAGGCATTCTGGGCACCGCGCTGGCCGGGAGTGGCGAAGAACACGAAACTGAGCTTATTGGCGTCGTCCAGCACCTTGTCGGCCGCCAGATAATAGGCGAAGGAGCGATAATAGACACCGTCTATCCAGTCGTTGCCGCCCAGGCGGGCGCTCACGTTGGTAGCGAAAGCCCAGCCGTTATCCATCACGCCAGTTGCATAGGAAGCCATCACGCGGAGCCGGTACAGCGAACTGTTGGTAAGGAGGCTGCCCCTCAGGCCCTTACGCACCTCGGAGGCCGTTCCGAAGATGTTGGTGAGGCCGTTGTAGCCGCCGAAGCCGTAGTCCGACACTTCCGTTCCGTTCACCGTCTCCTTGGAACGCATGGCCTCGTTGAGGCCGCTCCACAGCGAGAAAGGGGAATAACCGGTGATGGCGTCGTTCATCCTAACCCCGGCCAGATAAACATCCTGGGTCTCGGAATCATAGCCGCGGGCATTGAAACGCACGGAGCTGAAATTGTAGCCGGCGATGTTATTGAACACATCGTTGCTGCCGAACAGGATGGTGGGGTTGTCGTTGTAACCGCTGTCATCCATGTCGAAGGCCGCAAAGGCGTCGTCGTCCAACTCCGTAATCTGCTGCACGGCCGTTAGCGAGAGGTTGAACATGTTCTTCACATAGCCGTCGTTCACCGTCACCTGCACCTGCGTTTCCAGAAAGTCGGGCGCCGTAATCACCAGGGTGTACATTCCGTCGTCCAGGCCGTCAATCTGGAAGGTACCGTCTTCGGCCGATGTGGCTTCGGCTATCTCCGACGCACCCTTCATCAGGACCAGATGGGCCTTTTCCACCGGTTGCCGGCCGTTTCGGTCGATAACCGTACCCTTCACGCCTCCGGAGGGCCACTGCGCAAACAGGGCCACGGAGCTGAGAAGGGCGGCAAATGCCAGAATTAATCTTTTAGTCATATTGTTATTTCTTTATCACTATATACGTAGGATAATGGTCCGAATAGCCGCCCACGAACGCGCCGTTGGAGAAAGTGCGGAACGGGGTGCCTTTGTACTGGCCGCTCTGGTTGGTCATAAAGGGCTTGTTGAACACACGGCCATAGAACTTGCCGTTCACGATGGGCTGGATCTGGAAAGTGCCCGGGGCAGCATCGGCCAGGGCCTTGTTCACCAGGATGATATCGTAGATGTTGCCGGCGCCCTGATAATAGAGGGAGCTGTAGCCCGCCTTGAGCATGCTCAGGAAAGGAGAGAAGAAATCCAGGTCTCCCAGTTCGGCAATGGTTTCCTTGCCGTGCATGAAGTCCGTCATGCTGATATCGGTGGGGTTGTCGTTCATATCGCCCATCACCACGATCTTGATGCCCGGGAATTCCTTCATCAGCTCTGCAGCGCGCTTATAGGCAATCTCCGCGCCCCGGGGACGGAGGTCGGCGCCCTTGCCGCCCACACGGGAAGGAAGGTGACACACGAAGAAGGCGAACATCTCCCCGTCGATGGTGCCGCGCACCATAAGGACGTCACGGGTATGGAAATCGTCCATCTCTTCCTGCGTCCAGGCACTGAAGTCTATGCTGGAAGGGGCGAAGGTGAACGGAATGCTCTCGCTGGCCAGCAGTTTAAACTGGTCGGGCCGATAAAGGAGAGCCACGTCCACACCACGGCTGTCGGGGCCGTCGTAGTGGACGATCTGATAGTTGGCTTCGGCTATGGAAGGCTGGGACACCAAGTCTTCAAGCACGTGACGGTTCTCGATTTCGGAAACGCCCAGAACAGTGTGCCATACACCGTTATCGGCTTTCATTTCCGCGATGACGCGGGACATGTTCTGCTGTTTCTTCTCGTACTTGGCTTCCGTCCACTGGTTGGCGCCGTCGGGCAGATACTCGTAATCGTTCTTACCTTCGTCGTGATAGGTGTCAAAGAGGTTCTCCAGGTTGTAGAACCCTATCACGTGACTCTTGGTATAGTTTCCGGACCCGGCCGTCTTGGCAGCAGAGCCGCAACCGGCTACCACCAGCACCAGGGCCATCAAGAGATAAATAGGTTTTTTCATATTCAGTGTCTGTTAATTATCTTATTTCCACCATTTGGAGGGCTCATCGGCCTCTATCTTGGCAGCTGTCTCCTTCCCCAGCGCCTTCTCCAGGGCGGGGAAAAAGTCCATTCCCGTCTTCTTTTCCAGCTGGTCTATGCTGCAGATGTAATCCAGGTAACTCTTATTGGCTATTGCGTCGTCGTGCGGCAGCAGGAAACCGGCCGCCATATACCCCTGCGTAGCATAAGTGGAGCTTCCCTTGTACAGCAGGGCCTTGAAATAGGCCGTGGGAACGGCTATCTGGTGTCCCGCCACGTCCCGCACATAGGTTTGGGTGTTGTCTATGACGCAGCCCGTTACGACATACAGCGTATCGGCCGTGCTGGCATATCCCCGTACCGCACCTTCCAGATTCGCCCAGATGCCGCTGTTGAAGGCGCCGCTCTGGGGGGTCATGTTGGTGGGGTAAAAAGTAGATATGTTTGCCGATTCGGGAGAGAGCCTGTCGGCTGAAGGAATCTGGTGCCCCCGGTCGTACAACGGGTCGCTGTAATACCGGTTGGTAGAGAAACGCAAGGTGATGGATTGCTGCATATCCTGCGGAAGCAACGGATCGTAGCCCCATTGGTTGGTCCGGCTTCCGGATCCCTTCAGTTTGTTATTCAGGGGATAAGCCACCCACACGGACACCCGGCTTTCGTAATCCCAGTAGCAACTCCAGTTGCGTACACCGCTAAGACGATTGCTCTTATACGCGCCGCCGTCCATGGCGTGCACCAGCAGGTTCCGGCCGTCTTCCGCCACAGTAGCCGGCAATTCCAGCCATCCCATAGGCGCCACGTCATAGCCATAGACCGATTCCGGTTCCTCCCCGGCCTGGTAGGCCGTCACACGGGCTTCCGCCCCGTTAGTCGGCCTCAGGATCAGAGTTACCGAGCGGGATTCCGTTCTTTCGTTGGCCTGGTAATGCAACTGGACATCGCCCTTGTTTCCGCTGCCGGAAGCAGGTGAAACGGCAGCCCATGCGCCCCCGTCGGAGCACTCGACCGCTAAATTCCACGCTCCCTTGCAGGTTACGGAGGCAAAGATGCTGCCTCCGGCCTGATCCAGATCGGCTTGCCGCAGGACCACACTTGTCAAAGCGTCGAACGGCTCCGGCTTTTCGCACGAAGTCAGCCCGGCTGCCAATGCAGCCAGGCCAACAACGGCGAATAGGGTCCATTTACAGTTCATCGGTTATTCCGCGAGCGTAATTACTATTTTACTGATACGGCGATGACCGGAGGTTCCTCCGATGGTGAAGGTAACCGAAGAGGCCGAACCCGTCCAGGTAGGTGACGCAAATGTACCTGTGGAAACTGTGATTTCGTTGGAGCCTTCACCGGAAGAGAAGGTCAATTCCACTTGGGTAATATTAGCGCCGGAAGACGATAAGGTAAAGGAATTGCTGCCATAGAAACGGATGGCCGTTCCAGTAGTATAATACTTGGGTCCGTTGTTGTTGGTTCCTTTGCTTGTGGTCAGAGTGATAGCACCTGTGCTCAAAGATTCAATGGCCTGTGCATTTTCAAATCCCATGGCAGTGAAATCCAGCGTTATGCCACCGGAGCTGCCGCCGGGGTTATCGCCACCACCGGGATTGTCACCGCCTCCAGGGTTATCACCGCCACCGGGGTTATCACCACCACCAGGGTTATCACCGCCACCGTTACCGGAGTTGGGATCCGTGGTGTTGCCCTTCCAGGAATAGACGTAGGCCTTCTGGTTGGATGTTTCGTAGGTGGTATTATACTTTGTGAGCTTACCATAAAGGATTACTTCGTCACCAATGGCAGGCTGCGAATTGCCTTCCGCCCACTGGGCGTTGCCCAGCCACTTCACGCCGTAGGCCTCGAAATCCTTGGTGGGTTCCGTAGTGTTCTTCTTGTTATTGGAAATGCCATAGGCGGTACCGTCATCGGAAATCCAGAACGTGGCGGTTGCGTGCGTAGCGTCAAAGGCATAAAGGATAGCGGAAATCTTACCCTTCACATAAACATCCGAAGTGGTTTCCGTATCTCCGTTGTCCTTGACATAGTTGATGGCGCCCGCGATGTTGAACGGGTTGGCCAGGGTGCCGTCTCCGACAGCGCCGGCCAAAGGTTCGTTATTGTCGCCGCCACCAGGATTGTCACCACCAGGATTGTCACCACCACCAGGGTTATTGCCGCCACCGGTGCCGGAAGCATTGATGGCATAGAAGTAGGCATATTCAACCTGAGGCACGAAGTTGAATGATCCGCGGTAACCGATGATGGTAATAGTATCCGTAGCCTTCAGACCAAGACCTGCGAAGCTTCGGTCATTTCTGCTGCCATAACCCAGGTTGGTGTCCGTAAGGCCGTTCACATGAACGGTGCCGGTTTCATCCGTAAGGTCAAAGATACCCAGGGTTGCATTGGTGAGGTTGGAAATGACACCTTTGATCTGGTAGGGCTGGGTAGAAGATACCTCCTCCTCGTTGAATTCGGCGATGGTAACCTTCTTGGGACGGGCAGAGCTGCTGCCACCGCCGCCGTTACCGCCTTCATTTCCGGCCGATATGGCGAACAAGGCCGCACGCTTGTTGTTGCCGTCCGTCACCACTTCGATGGAACTGGTGGCCGGGAAGGTAACGGTGTATTTATCGTCATCCGTCACCGAAAGGGTATAAGTGGGATTGCCGGTGAGACCGTCGTTGGCTACAGGGGCCGCATAGGCCACCTCGTCTCCATCCACCTTGAACAACAGGGTGGAAGGCTTGTCTTTCCAGGAAAGGGCATAGAAAGTGAGCGAAGTGGAGCCTTCCGGCAAGGCCAGGGTAGCAGAGCCCACCTTGGAGCTGGTTCCCAGCTTCAGGACTTTCACGCCTTCCGTGCCGTTGACGGTAGCATCCTGCTCATAGGCAGAGTCACCCAGGGTCCAGGCTACGCTGCTGGCGAAAATACCGCCGTCAGGCTGGTCCGGATTGTCAGGATTATCCGGGTTGTCAGGATTATCCGGGTTTTCGTTACCACCGCCATTGGGATCCTGTGTATTGCCCTTCCAGGAATACACATAAGCCTTCTTGTTGGAGGTCTCATAGGTGTCCTTGTATTTGGTGAGGGCACCGTAAATAATCACTTCATCACCCACGGCAGGCTGAGAATTGCCTTCGGCCCACTGCTGGTTGCCCAGCCACTTCACGCCATAGGCCTCAAAGTCCTTGGTGGGTTCGGTAGTGCTCTTCTTGTCCGCAGCAATGCCGTGTGCGGTTCCATCGTCCGAAATCCAGAACGATGCCGTTTCGTGCGTAGCGTCAAAGGCATACAGAATAGCGGAAATCTTACCCTTTACATACACATTCTCCGTACCGCCGTTATTGATGTAATTTATCGCGCCGGCAATGTTGAACGGCTTGGCCAGGGTTCCGTCACCCTCGGTTCCGGCAGGATTGTCCGGATTATCGGGATTGTCCGGGTTGTCAGGGTTATCGGGATTGTCAGGGTTGTCAGGGTTGTCGGGATTCACCGGAGGATTGTCCGGATTGTCGTTGTTTCCGCCCTGGCCCTTGTCCGTATTGATGCCGAACAGGGCGGCACGGGTGTTTTCACCCTCGGTGGACACCACAACATTCTTTTCCCCGGCATTCCGGAAATAAGCACCCGACCAGCGGGCTCCGGCAGCCGCAGGAAGATTGACGGTGTACTTGTCGGAATCCGTTACCGTGAGGGTGTAGGTGGGATTGCCGGACAGACCGTCATTGGCCTCGGGCTCAATGGTGCCGATGGTGGCGCCGTTATACTTGAACACCAGCTTGGAAGGCTTGCCCTTCCAGGAAACGGCATAGAAAGTGATGGAACTGGCATCGGCCGGTACTACCAGCGTGGCCGAGCCCACCTTGGAGCCGGTTCCCAGTTTAAGCACTTTCACGCCTTCGGTTCCGTTCACAACGGCATCCTGGTCATAGGCCGTGTCGTCCAGCGACCAGGCTACGCTGCTGGAGAAAAGACCGCCGGAAGGCTGATCCGGATTATCCGGGTTATCAGGGTTGTCGGGATTATCGGGATTGTCCGGGTTGTCATTGCCGCCTTCCTCGAAGGAGAGAATCTGGGCGTTCACGACCTCGTCCTTGTCGTTGTATTTCTTATACTTACCGGCCAGGACCACCGTACCGCCGTCCTTGATCTTGTCGCTCCAGTCGGCCTTGTTGTCCACGCTGTACACGTAGATGGTGCCACTGTCGTCCGTCAGATCCATGCTGCAGTACTTGGCGTTGAAGTTGGATACCTTACCCGTGAGCTTGTAGTAAGTGTTCTCGTCGGCCGCGGCAATGAATTCCGCCACGGTCTTGGCAGGAGCATTGTCATAGTCCGGATTCTCCGGATTATCGGGGTTATCCGGGTTATCGGGATTGTCAGGGTTGTCGGGATTCACCGGAGGATTGTCCGGGTTGTTGTTTCCACCCTGGCTCTTGTCCGTATTGATGCCGAACAGGGCGGCACGGGTGTTTTCACCCTCGGTGGACACCACAACATTCTTTTCCCCGGCATTCCGGAAATAAGCACCCGACCAGCGGGCTCCGGCGGCCGCAGGAAGATTGACGG
>Ga0265298_10000556_pt1 | contig 55229 bp, 43 predicted proteins | sample AusTroGonzalo_MG_3_FD_193486 | JGI IMG/M metagenome (GOLD analysis project Ga0265298, IMG submission 193486) | Bovine rumen microbial communities from tropical cattle in Woodstock, Queensland, Australia - Gonzalo_01 | ecosystem: Host-associated > Mammals > Digestive system > Stomach > Rumen ... | reverse complement strand
TTTTTCAAAATATTCACCAGTCGGCTGATATCCTTTTTGTTGAGTTCACACCAACGCAGCGTGCTACGGCGATCGAGGGCTTTCTCTAACAGATAACTCCATAGACGTTGTTGCAGTCCGAAAGGATTGCAGGTGGTCAACTGCTTCTGGGGTTGACGAATACTCATGTCATGAATAGCCATCAGGATATCCTCTTCACGCTGTTGCAGCCAGTTGACGCTTAAAGGTGCATGATACTGGTTTTCAGCTAAATAGCGAGCAGCACAACTGGATAGTTTCAGAATGGCAGGACCACTCACACCCCAATGGGTTATCAGCAAGGGACCTTCAGCACGATACTTGGTACCAGGAATAAAAGTAACAGTATCTTCAACGACTAAACCTTGCAAGGCACGCAGTCGCTCGTCGGCAATGGAAAAGGTAAAAAGCGAAGGTACAGGTTCTTCTATCTCATGTCCCAATGCTGCCAACCAACGCAGCCCTTCCCCTTTGGGTGAACCGCCTGTCGTCACTGCTATATAGTCATAGTCACTGAGTTCATCCAACGATTGTATCTTACGCTCTGTACATATATTGATATGGTAGCGACGGGCCAAAGACAGGAAACAATTGATGATGGCATGTGAGTCCTGAGCCTGTGGAAAGACGCATTCATCGTCCTGCGTCACCAGAGACACGCCATGACTCTCAAACCAGCGGTAGGCATCTTCTTGATTGAACACATGAAACAAGCGCTTCATCAGCCTGTGACCACGCGGATAGACCTGCGAGAGGTCGCTGACTAAGGCAAATGAATTGGTACAGTTACAGCGTCCGCCGCCACTGACTTCCACCTTAGCCAGCACCCGCTTGCTCCGCTCAAAGATGGTCACCTCCATCTCTGGCACCATCTCCTTCAGGTTGACAGCCAGAAAGAATCCCGCTGCACCTCCTCCAATTATCGCTGTCTTCATATTCGGCTCCAAAAGTACGAACTATTCTTGAGAAATAAAAGAAAAAGAGCATTTTTCTTTGTATTTCTCTCAATTTGCACTACCTTTGCAGTCAGAATGCTGAACTTAGACGTATATCTGCCCATCACGAGTCCCACACTTATCTTCTGTGTGGTGTTGCTCATCATCCTGTTTGCCCCTATCATCATGGGTAAGCTGCGCATTCCGCACATCGTCGGAATGGTGCTGGCAGGTATATTGATAGGCCAGTACGGCTTGAACATCCTGGAGCGTGACTCGTCATTTGAGCTGTTTGGCAAGGTAGGTCTGCTATATATCATGTTCCTGGCAGGTCTAGAGATGGACCTGGAGAGCGTGAAGCGCAACTCCAACCGTTTCCTGATATTTGGGCTGCTCACCTGTCTGGTACCGCTATTGCTGACCTACGTCATGTCCGTGTGGTTGTTAGGCTATTCGCAGACAGCCTCCTTCTTGTTAGGGTGTATCATGGCATCGAACACGCTCATCGCCTACCCTATCATTTCGCGCTATGGTCTGGGACGTGATTCCAGCGTGATGCTCAGCGTGGGCTCCAGCATGATATCGCTCTTCCTAGCCCTGCTGATGCTGGCAGCATTGGCAGCATCGTATGGCGAAGACGTAGGTGTCACATTCTGGTTGCTGTTCATCCTGAAGTTTGCCATTTTCTGCGGTGCCAGCATCTGGCTCATTCCCATTCTGGCCCGTTACTTCCTGCGGCGCTACTCTGATGCCGTCATGCAGTTCATCTTCGTATTGGCCATCATGTTCCTCTCCGCAGCTGCATCAGAAGCCATTGGTGTAGAGGGTATCGTGGGGGCCTTTATCTCAGGACTGATTCTGAACAGGTATATTCCACATGTGTCGCCGTTGATGAATCGTATTGAGTTCACGGGCAACGCTATCTTCATCCCCTATTTCCTGATAGGTGTGGGCATGCTGATTAATGTCCGCACACTATTTGAGGGTCCACACATGCTGTGGATTGTCTTCCTGATAGCCTTCTTTGGCACGTTTGGCAAGGCTGTCGCTGCCTACATGAGCAGTCTGCTATTCCGTCTGCCTAAGTCATCTGGCCACATGATGTTCGGTCTGACCTGTGCTCACGCTGCCGGTGCCATAGCAATGGTAATGGTAGGTATGCGACTGGAGGTCAACCCAGGCCAGTATCTGGTCAACGACGAAATGCTGAACGGTGTGGTCATCATGATTCTCATCACCTGTATCGTATCGACCATGATGACAGAGAAGGCAGCCCAGGACATCGTTATAGCCAATAGCAAACAGCCAACGGCTAATAGCCGTCACGACAATGAGAAAATCCTGTTGTGCGTCAAATATCCTGAGATCGCCCCTCAACTGCTCGAACTGGCAATCATGATGCGTAGTCAGTCGAAGGATAGCGGATTGGTAGCATTGAATGTGGTATATGACGATGACAAAGCCGCCTCAAACCGTGAACGAGGTCTGCGTCTGTTGGAACAGCTTCAGCAGCGTGCGGCAGCCAGTGATATCAAGATGCAAACGCAGGTACGACTGGCCACCAATATCGCCAACGGCATCAAACATGCCTTCCGCGAGGTCAGCGGCTCTGAGATTATCATGGGTATGCACGTCCATACGGAAATCAACCCTAAATTCTGGGGTGACTTCATCCAAAGTCTCTATAACGGTCTGAACCGCCAGATTGTGCTGACCCGTTTTGTACAGCCTCTTAACACGCTACGTCGCATACAAGTTGTCGTTCCATCGCGCGCTGAGTTCGAACCAGGCTTCTATCGCTGGCTGGAACGTTTGGGACGTATGGCAACCAATCTGGATTGCCGCATCCAATTCCACGGGCGTAACGAGTCGCTCGATTTGATAAACACCTATCTTACCAACCACTATAGCAGCGTACGAGCCGAGTATACCTTTATGGCCCATTGGAACGAATTGCCCAAATTAGCTGAGACTATTAACGATGACCACATGTTTGTAGTCATCACCGCCCGTAAGGGTACTATATCATATAAGAACGCGCTAGAACGACTGCCTAATGAACTGATGCAGCACTTCTCGGGCAAGAACCTGATGATTATCTTCCCCGACCAATATGGCGAGGCCAAGGATGACAGCATGACGTTCACATCTGCTCAGCACCAGGAGGAGAGCAGTATCTATGCTACAATTGCGCGTTGGATTCATTCGAGAAGAAGAGGAGAGGTTAAGAAGTTGAGAAGTTAGAGAAGAGAAGATATGATTGAAATAAAGGATATTAAAAAGAGCTTTGGCTCGTTGCAAGTCTTAAAAGGCATCGACCTTAGCATCGAGAAAGGAGAGATTGTTAGCATAGTTGGTCCCAGCGGTGCCGGCAAGACTACCCTACTCCAGATTATCGGCACCCTCGACCGACCTGACAGCGGTTCAGTATACGTTGACAATGTCGACGTCACCCAGCTATCCCAAAAGAAGTTGAGCGACTTTCGCAACCGCCACATCGGCTTTGTCTTCCAGTTCCATCAGCTGCTGCCTGAGTTCACGGCCATTGAGAACATCATGATTCCTGCCTATATTGCAGGCGTCAACACCAAGGAAGCTCGTCGTCGTGCCGAAGAGCTCCTGCAGTTCATGGGGTTATCTGATCGTGCCAAGCATAAGCCCAACGAGCTGTCGGGTGGTGAGAAGCAGCGTGTCGCTGTAGCTCGTGCCCTCGTCAACAATCCCGACGTCATACTGGCCGATGAACCCAGTGGTTCCCTTGATTCCAAAAACAAGGAAGAGCTCCACCAGTTATTCTTCGACCTGAGAGACAAATACGGTCAAACCTTCGTTATTGTCACACACGACGAACAGTTGGCCTCTATTACAGACCGCACCATTCACATGCGCGACGGACTACTTGAAAATCCTACCATCAGCGATACCCTCGTTGATAACGACTCATCAGGCACATTAGACTCATCAGACCAATCAGCCCTATGATAAAACTCGGTGACTATAATACTCTACGCATCGTCAAGCGCGTGGACTTCGGTCTCTATCTGGATGGTGGCGACGATGGCGAAATATTGCTTCCTTCCCGTTATGTACCCGATGGCATCGCCATCGGGGATAAGATTGAAGTCTTCATCTACCTCGACCAAGACGAAAAGCTCATAGCCACAACCCTGCGCCCGTTGGCCAAGGTCGGCGAGTTTGCATGGCTGGAGTGCGCATGGACTAACGAGTACGGAGCTTTCCTGAATTGGGGACTGATGAAAGACCTTTTTTGTCCCTTTCGGGAACAGAAGCAGCGCATGGTAAAAGGACAGCGCTATTACGTCTATGTGATGGAAGACGAGAAAACGCACCGTCTGATGGCCACCGCCAAGGTAGAACGCTACCAGAAACATAGCGGCTACGAACGGGCTCTTGACTTCAGTGACGAGTTGTTGCGCTATCTGCAGGAACACGATGGCTACTGTCCTTTAGGCGACAAAAGTCCTGCTGAAGATATTGCCGCCCGCTTTGGAGTGAGCAAGAAGGTATATAAAAAAGCCGTCGGCGATCTCTACCGCCGACGGCTGATAACAATATCCGATAAGGGTATAACCCTCGTCTAATTCATAAATTATATCATCACAATAGTCAGAGTAGCCTTGTAATTCTTGCTACCCTTAATCTCGGTATTCAACGTAAAGGTTGCTCCTGTGGGATTAAAGTCAACCTTGATGGCGGTCTTGTCTGTGAGGAACTTGTTACCAAAGTCTGAACCATCACGCATCTTCAGCTGCAACATCTGGGCAGCCTCGTTAGTCCAGCTCCATGAGCAAGCCTCAGAGCTGACAATCTTATCGCTATTTTCATAGTACTCAATAGCGAACAAACCATTCTTATCGAGCGAGATGCCCTTGAAGGTCTTATTCAGTTGAGCCATCTCGTCGTCAGTCAAGTTGGCACCCTGCTTTTGAGCCTCATCGGCAAAACGTTTCAGGTTACCGCTATTCTCAGTCATAGCCAAATCGACCTCGCCATCAAGAGTGATATTCATCTGAGCAACAGTCCACGTACGGCAGACATTAGTAGTTGCCGTAGTAGCAGCAATCGTTTCAACGACCTTCTGCACAGCAGCGGGAGATTCGGGGCGGAACGTTACAACGCCAATACCAGGAACAGTAATCGTAATCTCGATATTGAGGCTTGTACCTGTAGTACCACGAAGCGTGTTGTCAGTCACAGTACCTATTTTCTTACCACTATCATCAGTCAGCGTATACGCACCATTGTCCAAAACGGCATTATAGGTGACAAACTTGGCAGAACCATTGGACAGCACCTCAATGACGGCCTTTCCACTCTCAGTGAAATTAATACCCTTCAAGATAATGTCACCAGCCTCAGCCTTCACCGCATTTGCAGTATTAGTCTCGAACACGTAGGCAGCGGCCTGACTGGCAGTTTCAGGAACAGGGAGTGTAAGAACAGTACCTTCAGGGGGCAAGCCACTCAAATCATCGTCACCACCACACGATACATTGCTAATGGCCACACACGCTGCCATTGCATAAAAGAATAAACTCTTTTTCATCTTTTCCTATTTATTAAATGGTTAATACTATTGGGTTAGAAAATACGACCATTCAAACGGAATGTCAGCACAGGATAGACGCCGATCTTGCCAATGGTCTTGACAGCATCCCTTACATCTTGATAGTCCTTGTCAGGATTAGTAATACGATTTTGGCCTACCCTTTTGTACTCATTAACATATTTTCCTTGATTATAGTCAAAGTACTGGATTTTGGTCCAAACCTCAGGTGTACCCCATATTTGAACACCCAAATCGAACTGCATACCAATGCGCTTTTTGGGAACGGCACGTCCAAAACCAATACCAATATAAGGCTTGAAACTGTTCACTTTTAAGTCAGCCTGCACATTACCTTGTTCGTCCGATAATATTGTATAAGTACTGTACACACTCTCTGTCGTACCCAACTCAATACCGGCTGTACCCCAGTAATCTTGTTTTACAAAGGCGCTAGTATTATTGACAGAGATCAACTTCTCCTTGCCAATATAGGCACCTGCCGTAAGACGGAATGTGCTTGATTTAAAAGGATACCAGTCGAACAGGATATTAAAATCGCCCATATTGATCTTACCCTCCAAATCTACATTTTGACCATTAGGATTTATGAATGCTGGATTCGAACCCAAGTCGATAGACTTATTATATTTAAATCTAGGCATGAAATTATAACCAGCACGAACCGCAAAATGATAAGTCAATGGAGCGGCCACTTGGATGCCAATACCATCAGTACCTGCCGACACACCAAGACTCATGTGATTGAAGAAGCCATAGTCATCATCGTCCAACTGGGCAAATACCTGAGACAGACCGCAGGTGACCAATACACAAATAAATAGTAATTTCTTCATCGTTTTATTGTTTTTTAGAGTTAATATTTGTTTACGGGGGCAAAGATACGTAAAAAAAGAATATGTTCCAAACTTTTCTTGAGAAATTTGGAACATATTTAAAGATTTTGTGAATAATATTAGAATTCAGCACTCTTTGGTGTACGCGGGAACGGTATCACGTCACGGATATTCTGCATGCCTGTAACAAACAGGATGAGGCGCTCGAAACCGAGGCCGAAACCTGCATGAGGACATGAACCCCAACGGCGGGTATCGATATACCACCATAGGTGGGTCTTGTCCATCTGACGGCGCTCAATCTCGCCCATCAGCTTGTCGTAGCTCTCCTCACGAACCGAACCACCGATAATTTCACCAATCTGCGGGAACAGCACGTCGGTACCCTGCATCGTAGGACCAGGAGCCACAGCACCCTTGTAACCTACGCTACCCTCGCCTTGTTCCTCGTTCTGCTTCATATAGAACGACTTGAACGCACGCGGATAGTCGGTCATGATGACAGGCTTCTTGAAGTGCTCCTCAACGAGGTAGCGCTCATGCTCTGAAGCCAAGTCGTCGCCCCAATTGCAGGGGAACTCGAACTTCTTGCCATTCTTAATAGCCTCTTGCAGGATATTGATACCCTCAGTGTAAGGCAAACGAACAAAGGTCTCCTTGAGTACACCTTCCAAACGCTCGACAAGGGTTTTGTCAATCATCTGATTGAGGAACTGCAGGTCATCCTTACAGTTATCAAGAGCCCAACGAACACAGTACTTGATAAAATCCTCTTCGAGGTCCATCAGCTCTTCCTGATTAAGGAAAGCAACCTCAGGCTCTACCATCCAGAACTCAGCCAAGTGGCGCGGAGTGTTCGAATTCTCAGCACGGAACGTAGGACCGAAGGTGTAGATAGCACCCAGAGCCGTAGCACCCAACTCCCCCTCAAGCTGTCCTGATACGGTCAGTGAGGTCTGCTCGCCGAAGAAATCGTCATCATAGATAATCTTGCCCTGCTCGTCCTTCTTCAGATCGTAGAGATTCTTGGTTGTTACCTGGAACATGTTGCCAGCTCCCTCACAGTCACTAGCGGTAATCAGCGGTGTATGGAAGTAGAAGAAGCCATGCTCATGGAAATAGGTATGAATGGCCATTGCCATGTTGTGACGAATTCGCATAACAGCACCAAACGTATTGGTACGAAGACGCATGTGGGCATTCTTACGCATGGCCTCGAACGACTGGCCTTTCTTCTGCATGGGATAGTCGTTACCGCACAGACCATAAACCTCCAACTTGGTAGCCTGAATCTCTGATGATTGTCCGGCACCCTGACTTTCTACCAGCGTACCCTCAGCTGAGATGCAGGCACCTGTGGTGATATCCTTCAGCAACTGCTCGTCGAACTTTGTGGGATCAACCACAATCTGTACGTTCTTGATGGTAGATCCGTCGTTGAGAGCAATGAAGTCTACGGCCTTCGAACTGCGGTGCGTGCGCACCCAACCCTTCACACAGACTTCCTTGCCATATTCTGTGCTCTTCAGCACATCAATAATCTTTGTACGTTTCATTGTCAATTATCAATTATCAATTACTCGTAAGCTCCCATGCGCAGACGGTCGACTTCTTCCTCAGTAAGGTAACGCCAGTCACCACGACGAACATTCTTCTTGGTCAGTCCGGCGAACTGAACGCGATCGAGCTTGACAACCTTGTAACCCATACTCTCAAAGATACGGCGTACAATGCGGTTCTTACCAGAATGGATTTCGATACCTACCTGCTTCTTGTCAGTGTCGCTAGCGTATTCGATTGCATCAGCCTTGATCTCACCGTCCTCCAGTTGAACACCTTCGGCAATCTGCTGCATGTCGTGAGCTGTCACATTGTGGTCCAAGTGAACATGATAGATTTTCTTCTTCAAGAATTTCGGGTGTGTCAACTTCGAAGCCAGATCACCATCATTCGTCAAAAGCAGTACACCGGTCGTGTTGCGGTCTAGACGACCAACAGGATAGATACGCTCAGTACAAGCATTCTTTACGAGGTCCATCACTGTCTTACGCTGCTGTGGATCGTCGCTTGTTGTAACGTAGTCCTTGGGCTTGTTCAGCAGTACATACACCTTCTTCTCCATGGTAACGGGCTGATCATGGAACTTCACCTCATCGCTGCGCAGTACCTTAGTACCCAGCTCGGTAACCACTTCGCCATTGACTGTCACCACACCAGCCTGGATGAACTCGTCGGCCTCACGACGGCTGCAAACACCGGCATTAGCCAAATATTTATTCAAACGCAGGGGCTCATTGGGATCATAGTTCTCCTCCTTATATTCGATACGTTTCTTCAGCGAATACTTAGCATTGGGATCGTAAGGCTTCTGCTTCTTCTTTTTAGGGGCAAAACCACCCTGTGGACGTCCTTGATAGCCACCTTGTTGGTAACCGCCTTGCTGGTATCCACCACGAGACTGATAGCCACCTTGCTGGTAACCGCCCTGTTGACCATATTGAGGACGGGGACGATAGCCCTGTTGCTGACGTGGCTGATAGCCGCCTTCCTGCTGCTGACCATATTGAGGACGGGGACGATAGCCCTGTTGCTGACGTGGCTGATAGCCACCTTCCTGCTGCTGACTATATTGAGGACGGGGACGATAGCCCTGCTGTTGACGTGGCTGATAGCCACCTTCCTGCTGCTGACCATATTGAGGACGGGGACGATAGCCGCCGCGTGGCTGGCCATATTCTCCCTGTGGACGTGACTGACTCTGCAAACCGGCACCAAATCCTTCTGGACGGAAGCCACCTTCATCATCATTTTGACGACGGTTGTTGAATCCGCCTGCCGTATAAGGACGGGTCTGCTGGTGAATACGTGGACGTGGTGAACGTCCTGGACGGTAATTAGCTTGATAACCACTCTCGTGGCTTTCTGTGTGCTGCTGCTCGGCAGCCTGCTCTTCAGTTTTCTTTTCGTTTTCGAATTCCATAATTGTGTTGTTTTTTACGTTAGAGCCTCACGGCTCCCATTTTGTGTTGTTTACTAATATTTTTCTTAACTCTTAATTCTTAACTCATAACTTACATGCCAGTGTAATTGCTTGGCGTAATAGCCATCAGTTCTTCTTTGATATCATCGCTGACATCGAGACCTTGAATAAATTCGTGGATGGTCTGCTCCGTCATTTTCTGATTGGTACGCGTTAGCGCCTTCAATGCCTCATAAGGATTAGGATAGGCCTCACGACGCAGGATTGTCTGAATAGCCTCGGCAACCACAGCCCAGGTATTATCGAGATCCTCCTGCAGTTTCTCCTCGTTCAGGATGAGTTTGCGCAGTCCCTTTAGCGTGCTTTGGATAGCAATGATAGCATGTCCCATGGGCACACCGAAATTACGGAGTACTGTCGAATCAGTCAGGTCGCGTTGCAGACGACTCACGGGTAGTTTCTGTGCCAAGAACTGCAGAATGGCATTGGAAATTCCCATGTTACCTTCCGAATTCTCGAAATCAATGGGATTCACCTTATGCGGCATAGCACTCGAACCGACTTCACCGGCCTTGATTTTCTGCTTGAAGTACTCCATCGAGATATACATCCAAAAGTCGCGGTCCAAATCAATGATAATGGTATTAATACGACGCATAGCATCGAAGATAGCCCCCAGCCAGTCATAGTTGGAAATCTGAGTAGTCCACTGTTCACGCTCCAATCCTAGTTTCTCACTGACGAACTTATTACCGAACTCACGCCAGTCGTACTGGGGATAAGCTACATGATGAGCATTATAGTTACCCGTAGCGCCACCGAACTTAGCAGTAATAGGCGTATCCTTCAATCCACGCAACTGTTCTTCCAGACGATAGACGAAAACCATTATTTCCTTGCCCAGACGTGTGGGGGAGGCGGGCTGTCCGTGTGTCTTAGCCAGCATAGGTACCTGCTTCCACTGCTCGGCATAGTCGTTCAGTTGCTCTATAAGCTCCTCAACCATCGGATAGTACACTTGCTCAAGTGCCTCCTTAATACTCAATGGCACGCTGGTGTTGTTGATGTCCTGCGAGGTCAGACCGAAGTGGATAAACTCTTTGGCCTCAGTGGGAAAATCACTGAGAGCACTAATTTTCTCCTTGATGAAGTATTCTACGGCCTTGACATCATGGTTGGTTACCTTCTCAATATCCTTTACGCGCTGGGCATCCTGCTCAGTGAAGTTACGATAGATGTCGCGAAGAGGCTCAAACAGGTTATGGTCGAAATCCTGCAACTGTGGCAAAGGCAATTCACAAAGCGTAATGAAGTACTCTATCTCCACACGAACACGATAGCGAATCAGAGCATACTCCGAAAAATATCCTGCCAACTCCTTTGTCTTCTCTCTGTAGCGGCCATCTATAGGCGAGATGGCTGTCAACATGTCTAATTCCATGACTTTCTCTTAATACCTTATTATTATATATAGCTATACATTGTCTCAATGAGACTGCAAAGGTACAAAAAAGTTAAGAATTAAGAGTTAAGAATTAAGAGTTTTTTAGCCTGACGGCAATTTTTTTTGATATTTAACAAAAAAAGAGTCCCGAGTGACTTCGGAACTCTTTGTGGGCGTTGACGGATTCGAACCGCCGACCCTCTGCTTGTAAGGCAGATGCTCTAAACCAGCTGAGCTAAACGCCCTTATTTTTGTAAGCGGGTGCAAAGGTACAAAGAAAAAAGGAAAGTAAAAAACAAAAAGTGAAAAACCTGCTTCTGCTTAATATTTTTTAACGATAATACGGTTAGCAGTAGCAGATTCTTCACTTTTCACTCTTCACTTACAGCTTATACAAGTCGCTGGCTGCCATCAATTCTACCTTCTTTTCTGTCAGGATGCGCTCGCAACCTTCGAGGTCGGTAGGACGGATAATGACGTGAGCCACATTACCATTGGCAAATGAGTACATATACTCGATGAATACACCAGCATCAGCCAGATAGCGCATCACCTTTGCCAACGAACCGCTGACATTGGGGCATACAAAGCCGATGACATCAGTAATCTTTACTGCAAAGTGGTTGGCTTTCAGCACCTGATAGGCCTTGTCGGGATCGCTGACGATACAACGCAGGATACCAAAGTCCGAGTTGTCTGCAATACTCATGGCAGAGAGGTTGACACCAGCCTCGCCCAATACGTCGGTAACCTCCGTCAGACGTCCCGACTTATTCTCCAAGAAAATCGATAATTGTTTTGCTAACATAGTTTTATTATTTTGTTATTTCAACATTTCGATACTACAATTTTCTGTTGTCGACCACACGCTTAGCTTTACCTTCCGAACGTTCGATACCCTTTGGCTCAACCAACCTCACTTTGAAGCCCAGACCAATAACACTACGCAGTTCTGCTTCCAACTTCTTCTGCAAACCGACCATCGTCGACATGTCATCAGTAAAGAACTCTTCCTTTACCTCCACCTTCAACTCGGCTGTATCCGTATTGTTCACACGGTCGACAGTCAGGAAGAAATGAGGTTCGTACTCAGGCAGTTTCAGAATGACATCCTCAATCTGCGATGGGAATACGTTTACACCACGGATAATCAGCATATCGTCACAGCGACCCAGGATACGGTCCATACGTACTAAAGTACGTCCACACTGACACTTCTCGTAATGCAAAGCTGTCAGGTCGTGGGTACGATAGCGCAGCAGCGGCATACCTTCCTTGGTGAGGTGGGTAAAGGTCAGTTCACCGAATGCTCCTTCGGGCATCGGTTCACCTGTCTCCGGGTTCAGGATTTCCGGGTAGAAATAATCCTCGTTCAAGTGTGTACCACACTGGTGCTCACACTCGTAACCTACGCCAGGACCAGCAATTTCCGAGAGTCCATAAATATCGTATGCCTTGATACCCAAGCTCTCTTCGAGCTTCACACGCATCTTCTCCGTCCAAGGCTCAGCGCCAAACACGCCAATCTTCAGTTTGAACTCTTCCCTTGGCCACTCACTCTCCTGCATCGCCTCACCCAAGAACATGGCATAGCTGGGCGTACAGCAGAGGATGGTCGTACCGAAGTCGTGCATCAGCGTCATCTGCTTCTGCGTATTACCGCTCGAGATAGGAATCACACTGGCACCGATATTCGTGGCACCGTCGTGAGCACCTAAGCCACCAGTAAACAAGCCATAACCATACGCCACCTGGAAGATATCATCCTTCGTAGCACCATATGCTGTAAAGGCACGCGAGATGGCTTCAGCCCACATAGCCAAGTCTTTTCGCGTATAGAGCACCACCACAGGCTTACCTGTTGTGCCACTGGATGCGTGGATACGAACAATCTGCGACATCGGCACAGCGGCTAACCCGAAAGGATAGTTGTCACGCAAGTCGAGCTTGTTGGTAAACGGCAACTTGGTGATATCGTCTATCGACTTGATATCACCTGGCTCCAGGCCCATCTCCTGGAATTTCTTACGATAGAACGGCGTATTGTGATAGACATACTCCGCCATTTTCTTCAATCGAATGCTTTGGATTTCCCGCAACTGTTCGCGGTCCATGCATTCCATACTTTCGTTCCAAATCATTTTGTTTCTTCTGTTTAAAAGTGTTTAGTTAGTCGATGTGCCTTGCAAAGGTACGAATAAGCGAGCAAAATACAAAAGGAAAAGCAATTTTTCTTTAAATTTTCGAGCAAAAGTACCTTCACCAAGGGTGAGAGGTACATAAAAAAAATCACACCACAAAGAATGTCATGAGTTTTTTATTGGAAAAAACAAAATCACTGATAGCATTTCATTAATTCTCTGGCAGCGTTTCAATGATTTACTGATAGCGTTTCAATGATTTAAAAAAAGATGTGCCCCAAATACTCACGGCACATCTTCTATTAGTATTGAAATCTTTAATTACTTCAGTTCTACTGTGGCACGGCGGTTGTATTCAGCAGGCGTGAGGGTATCGACACCTCCGGCGGCAACAACCTCAATACGCTGGCGGTTGACACCAAGGCGTACCAATTCATCGGCAACAGCCTGCGCACGGCGCTCGGACAACTTCATGTTGGTTTCAGCACTGCCAGACTTGTCAGCATAACCCGTCACGAGCACTGATGCATTCTTGTCAATAGCCAGCTGAGCCAGTGATTTCACGCTGAGCATATCGTGACTGGCAATCACATCAGCCTTACCGACAGCGAAGAATATGGATACGGGGGCTGACACAATATTCTCGACGGTACGAACTGCAGGAGCTACCGTTGCCACAGCCGCTGTAGGCACAGGCTTGGCATCAAGTTCCTGCTGCAGACGCTCGTTTTCAGCCAAGGCATCGGCCAGTTGGGCGTTCAGGGCATCGAGCTCACCTTCGGTCAGAGCGCTAACAGCTTCCTGGTCGGTAGCATGCTTCCAATTATTCTTACCAATATTCCATGTGAATCCCACCTCAATGGCAAAGTGCTGGTTACGGCTCTTCAGTCCGATGCCAGTATTGCCTGCTTCGGCACTGTTCCATGCCAACTCCACGTTAGCTGAGAAGCGGGGAGACAAGCGCAAGGTATTCAGCAAACCGAGGCTAAGCACTGTGCTGTAATGATTTTGCGAAGCATTGCGATGAACGCCTGCGCCAATATATGGAATGAGGTTCCAGAAGCGCTGCTCGTCATAGCCACGGAACAACGATGATACATTGACCAGCAACTGCTCGTTGGCAGTCCAATACTTGTCACCACCACAACCGTCTTCCTTCTTACCCATCTGCCAGGCATTGACTTTAGCACGCAAGCCAAAAACGGGCGTCAGCCACTTACCCAACGACAATGAGGCACCAAGACCTGTATAATAAGAACCGCCAGGGAACTTATGGAAAGGAGCCACCAGCGAACGTTCACCAGCACCGTAGAAGGCACTCCACGTCACGTTGCCACTCAAGAACCAGTTCTGCCAAAAACCATTGGTGGCCACACGATGCTTCTCGGCAGGTGCAATCTCCATATCATCGTCCTGTGCTATTGCACTTAATGATAAGCCGGCGACGGCCAGCAGTAAAATCACCTTTTTATTCATAATAACATATCGTATTTACAATAAATTCATGCAAAAATAAACAAAAAAAAGACAAACAGCAAAAATTTTTGATGTTTTTTATTAAAAATAATGTATACATATTTATATTTACGCGCGCGTAATAAAATTCTGTAGCAAATATTTGGCAGTTTCACTTTTTTTCCCTAACTTTGCCACATTATTAACAGAAAGTCTCGAACTAAACCAATAAATTGAAATGAAAACAAGGACATTACTACTTACTATTTGTACGCTTTGGACAGTCGCCACATGGGCTGGTCCCGTGACCCAACAGCAGGCTCAACAAACGGCCTTCGATTTCGTACAGAAACAGTTCGCTAATTGTAAGACACTACGTCGTGCCGCTACACAACAGTATACTGAACAAGTCGCAACAAGCAACGCATACTACGCTTTTAACATCGGCAATAACGAAGGCTTTGTGCTAGTCAGCGGTGACGACCGAACTGTACCCATCTTAGGCTACAGCGACAAAGGCCGTTTCGACATCTCATCAATGCCTGAGAACATGCGTTCTTTTCTTGCAGAATACGAGGAGGCCATCAGAAACATACAAGACAACGACATACCCAGCCAGCAGACGACTCCCACCCGACGCGCTAAAGAGTATGTGGATGTCGCCCCCATCGTCAGGGACAGCTTCAACCAGCGCTCTCCATACTGGAACGACTGCCCGATCCTAGAATATGGCGGACGCAAAAACCATGCGCCTACAGGCTGTGTGGCTACTGCTATAGCCCAGATCATGGCCACCTTCCGTCATCCAGCGAGTACCAAGGCAGAGATTCCGTCATACGAGTTTACTTTTGACAACAAAACTTATACCGTACCGTCCATCAAGGCTGACAGCATCATTGACTGGAAGAATATCCAGCACAAATATGCCGAAGAGTTCAACGAAACCCCTGCCGACAGTGCAATAGCAGCCCTGATGTCCATTTGCGGCGCTGCTGTTCAGATGAGATATGGCGTCAATGAGCTGGGAGGTTCGACGACGACAGCCAACAAAGCCGCTGAGGCACTGGTGAAATACTTCGACTACGAAGAGCGGACTGTCCGTCTTATATTCCGTCACGATTACAGCTACGACCGTTGGAGAGACATGATGTACGACGAACTGGTAGCCGGTCGTCCCATCATATACAGCGGACTCTCAGCAGACAATGGCCATACGTTTATCTGTGACGGATACAAGGCAGAAGACGAAAAGTTCCACATCAATTGGGGCTGGGGTGGACAATCCGAAGGCTGGTTCTCCCTACTTCTTTTGAACCCATATAGCCTGGGGGTTGGCGGTGGTACCGACAAATCTGGTTACGGCATGGCACAGACAGCCATTATCGGCATACAGCCCAACGACGGAACCGACACCCCGGCAGTTGACGTACTCAGCGTCAACTACATGTACCCAGAGGGCTTTAAGACAGAATTCCAACGAGCCGGCAGCAACGACGACTTCACTGGTTTGAATGTCATCTACGATGTCTGGAACTGGTCTGGCCACACCCACGCGTTCGACATTGGATTGCGCATTATCGACAATGCGGGCAACACGATTCAGAATATAGCCGACGAGCATGCCCAAGGGCATCTTATCATCAACAACGGACACTGGACCAACCAACCCGCAGAGAGGGAAGCTGTACCTGTAACTATTAGCTGCTCGCTGCCTGACGGAGAATACCAGATTATTGCCACCTGCCGGGTTACAGGCACAGACAGTATTTGTACCGCTGCCAATGCTGATGCACGTTATATCGCATTTAGGATTTCAGGCAACCAACTCAAAGTCACCGAAATGTACAAAGAGCAGAAAGTCGGCCTGCGACTATTCGAAGACATAGAGATCACCCCACTTGTAGAGGGCGAGAAAATGGTTGGGAAACTGCATCAGGTAAAGGCCGTCCTCGTTAACGATGGTACTGTCTTCAGAGACGACATCTATTACACGCTCAACGAAACTAATCCTGAGAGCAGCCAAAAGAACACCATTTATGCTACATACGTGGAACTGATTGAAGGGGAGTCGCGCACATACCGCTTTAACTTCCGTCCCAATCAGCAAGGCGACAACACCATACGCCTTTACGCAAAGGACGAATGGGGCAACTTATATTTCATCGGACAACAAACGGTGACCGTAACAGGAGCACCTGAAATCAAGCTCTACGTTATGGATGTCTATAATTATGACACTGAGTTAGGTGCCATCGTAGGCGATACCCTTCGGATTACCGCTAAGTTGACCAATGAAGGTACTGTCGCATTCAACGGCCAATACGACGTATTTTTGAGTTATAGTAACGACCAAGGACTTAACTGGGTCGATATAGATTACGCCTATCCCTCGTTCTTTACAGCTTTGACTATTTGGCCTGTCTCGTTAGGACCCGGCATGAGTGCAGAACAGCAATTCACATGGAAGAAACTTGATTTGAACAGATACCACCGCGTCTTGTTTGCCAGGGGAGGCGATTCATACTATCATGAAAGCGACATGTTGCGAACCGAAGACTACCGATTTGAGAAACCAGAACCTAACGGTATCAGCACCATTGCAGCTGATACAGAAGTCCCAACGACTGTCTATACCTTACAGGGTATAAAAGTTTTAGACAGCAAGCGCCAGATGCCCGCAGGCATTTACATCAAAAACGGAAGAAAATTTGTGGTTAAATAACATTGAGCTGATGGAGAAAAACAAAAAAATTGCAGTAGTTAATAAAAAAAATATAAAAAAATTTGTTTAAAAATAAATATTTTCATACCTTTGTAGCGATTTTGCATCAATGTATAGAATACAGAAGATAGATTAATTAATTTATGTATAATAAAAACTTAAGTTCAATGAAAAAGAAAATTATTAATGGACTGCTCATGATGGCACTGGTAGTGTCCACCACGAGTTCATTTGTTTCTTGTAAGGACACTGTTGGCGACGACAATGCCCGGCTTGAAGAGTTGTTCTATCAACAGAACGATTACATGAAAACCGTGTTATTGGTACAGATTACCAATCTACGTAACGATCTGACAACTCTACAGAATCAATACGGTACTGACATCGGCAAGATTCTGAATCTCAACACCGTAAACAATGGCAATGGTGGTTACTTAGGCGAGGTTACTTTCCTACAGAAGTACGCGGATCTGCTTGACATCTTGGAGCAAATGACCAAGGACGTTGCAATTCCTGGCACTGGTGCGGGAGGTGGTAGTACACAGAACCTGTCACAGTGGATTCAAGCCGTTAACAACATGCTTAACGATTTGGCAGGTCTGGGTGGCGAAAATGCCACTTCTATCAAAGCTCTTATTGAGAGAGTAGAAGCTCTTGAGAGTTCTGTCCAGACCCTTCAGAATCAGGTCAACACCAACACTGGTGACATCACCAACATTAAGAGTCAACTGCTCACTTTGTCTAGCACACTGAATACATTGTCTACGACCGTAGAAAATGAGCTGAACGACATCAAGGCCAGATTGACTGTTCTAGAAGGCAAGATTGACAATCTTAACTACATGAGTCCAGATGAGGTTCAGACCCTGATTAATGGTTTAGATGCTAAGTTTAATGACTATTATAAGAAGAGTGACGTTTACACAAAGGATGAAATCGTACAAACTCTCAGTGGTTACTTTACGAAAGAAGACATTAAGAAGATCCAAGACGATATCGAGGCAACTCTTGGAGGCAAGGCTGATAAGGCTACTATTGAGGCCATGAAGAAAGAAATCGATGAGAAGTTTGGCAACTACTATACCAAGGAAGAGATTGATGCCATGAAGCTGGCTGTCGATGAAAGGATTGCCAGCCTCGAAAGTCATAAGGTATATGTTGACACACGCTTGAAGAACATTTCTGACTCACTTGCTACTGCTTATTCTAAGCTTGCTCTGGCAAACGAGGAAATCGCATCTATCAAGGAAGATTACGCTACAAAGCAGGCTTTGGCAGACAGCATTGCAAAACTGCGCAGCGAGATTCTTTCTACTGAGGGTGCTTCTAAAGAGTATGTAGATGCACTGGTTAAGGCTCTTACAGAGAAGGATACTGAACTTCAGGACTCTATCGATCAGATTAACACTACGATTGGCGATATGCAGAAAGATATCGAAAATCTACAGAAAGAGGACGAAGCTATCAAGGAGCGTCTGACCAATTTAGAGAATAGCGTGAAGGCTCTGACCGATCGCGTTGATGCTATTGAGACAAATGTCAGCAAGATTTTCAATGCACTTGACAAGCAGGTAACTGGTATCATCGTTCAGGGTGCATACAGCCCCGTATTCGGTATCGGCATGCTGCCTATTGACGCTAAGACCAACATTTTGGCTGCTTACGTTGGTAAGACAACGAAGGCTATTGAATTCCCTGCTATGGATGCCACCAACTATGTTAATCAGAGTGATTTCTGGACAACTGAAGAAGCAGAGTTTGTTAACTTCGATCAATATACGACTGCTGCAGGTACGATATTGTTGAGCGACGCTGCCGACAATGCCGGTAAGCTCTATCTGACCGTGAATCCCTCACAGGTTGACTTCGAAGGTAAGATTATCTCTTTGGAGAATAGCCAGGGTAAGGCTGCTCCTATCGCATTGTCTCCTCTGAAGAAGAGCGACTACAGACTTGCATTTGGCTGGACACGTGGTGCTCAGAACGGTTTCTACGAGGCTGACGCAAAGATTTCTATGGAGAACATTCAGGACGCCAAGGCTCGCATTGACATGGGTGCTTTAAAGGATGCTGCTGTTAATCTCTACCGCAACCACAACAAAGCTAGTCTGAAGGAAGCCGTCCAGACCGTCATCTCACAGAATGGCGACATCTTGGATGCTCAGGCTGCCAAGGCTACCTATGATGGTCTTGACGCGGATGGTAATATTGAAGAAAAGACCACCTTCTCTGAGTATAGCGTTGCTACAACGATTGTCACTCCGCTGTCTTATAATACACTGAAGGGTTGGAATCCGACAAGCATTCCCGGTGTCAATAGAGTCGAGAACTTCGTCAACAAGATTATCAACAAGATTAATGTTGAAATTGACCTTGGTATCAAGAAGATTACGGTTCCTGAGATTAAGACAATTAAAATTGTCGAATTGTCAGAAGATTTGAAGGCTAAATTCAAGTTTGACATGACTGCATACATTGACACTGCTATTAGCAGAAGTATTGATCCTGTAGTTATTACTATACCTTCTATTGCGGGTTCAACGACAGCGACTAGCACTACTGTAGAAGGCATTACTGTCTACGACAACTTGAATAATGAAATAGGACATACAAATGGTCAAACTATTACTATTCCTGCAACTGCCTTCGCTACAGCTGCTAATACGACCACTCTTCCCGAGATTCCTATCCATATGCAGATGACTGTAGAGGTTGACATGAGAGATGAAGTACAGGAGCTCTACGACAACCTTTCAACTCCTCTGAGTGATGTTAACAAGATGCTCACAGACCTGCAAAAGTTCATGGACGATGTCAACGAGATGCTTGGTACAATCCAGAACGTGGATACTAAGATTAATGGTCAGATTGCTGACATGAAGAACAGCATCAAGAACGAGATCATCGGCTATATCGACAGATTCGAGAAGAAGATTCTGAGCTATGCTTCTTATGTGAACCAGGCTCTCCAGCCAGTACTGCTCTACAAGTCTGTAAATGGTCTGAATCGTGTATCTACTATCCAGAAGGGTGCAAGCAAGATGACAGGTACTGTTGCTTTGGTTCCCACTAGCTTCAACGCTGAGTTGCTGTCACCTGCATTCAAGAAGTATGTTGTCTGCACAGGTGCTTGGGATGCCAATGGCAATTTCGACGCTGCTGCTGCAAAAGCTGCTAACGCTGACTCTGCAAACGAGAACTTTGCTAAGGTTATTGATGGTCAAGAGCGCTTAGTAACATTCACAGGTAAGGCAGGCTACAAGTATCGCATCGTTTACCAGGCCCTCGACTACCACGGAATGATTGCTTCTAACAGATACTATGTACAGTTCTAAGATTAACATTATTGGCAAATAAATAAAAATAAAATATTATGAAACTGAAGAAAATTTTTATGTCTTGCCTGTTACTGGCTGGCGTACTGAGTGCATCAGCACAGGAACAGTATCCCAAGACCGTGTATGACCACAATCCCTATTGGTACGTACAGTTGCAGGGTGGTGCTCAGTACACACTGGGTGAGATTGACTTCAAAGATCTCATTTCTCCTAACGTGCAGGTAGCTATTGGCCGTCAGTTCTCTCCTGTTTTCGGTCTTCGTTTGCAGGCTAACGCTTGGCAGAGCAAGGCTGGTATCGATTTTGACGGTAACTACTGGAAAAATCCCGGTACAGCAAAGTGGAATTGGAAGTATGTAGCTCCTGGTATTGATGCTACGTTCAATCTTTCTAACCTCTTCTGTGGCTTCAATCCTAACCGTATCTTCAACTTCAGCGTATTCGCTGGTCTTGGAGCAAACATCGGTTGGGGTATGCTCAATAGCGATGAGACAGATTTCGAGAATGGTTCAAACACCAATTTGATTCCCGCTAACTACATAGCTGGTCGTCATGAGAACATGGACTATGCTTGGAAAGGCACAAAGGTTCGCGTATTCGGTCGTGCGGGTGTGGCTGCTGACTTCAAGGTTAGCGATGCTGTCAGCCTCGGATTGGAAGTTAATGCAAACACCTTGTCAGATCGCTATAATGGTAAGAAGGCTAGTAACTGGGACTGGTACTTCAACGCACTGGCTGGTGTGAAGATCAACCTTGGCAAGACCTACAGCACTCGTACCATTGAGGCTCCGAAGGTTCCCGAGAAGGTTATCGAGAAGGTTATCGAGCGTGTTATCGAGAAGCCCGCTCCTCAGCCCGTTGTTGAGCCAACTCGTGCCGTAGCTCAGAAGAAACAAGTTGAGGATACTAAATTCCGTCGTGACATCTTCTTCTTGAAGCCTGGTAAGACTTGGATTGACAAGTCTGAGTATCAAAAGGTTAAGGAGATTGCCGACTACATGAAGGAGCACCCCAACTGCACTGTTGAGGTTACTGGTTATGCTGACCGTGGTACAGGTAATCCAAAGATCAACAGCAATCTCTCTCAACGTCGTGCTCAGGCCGTTGCTAACATGCTGCAGCGCAATTATGGTATCAAGAAGAACCGTATCAAAGTTGACTACAAGGGTGATACCATCCAGCCGTTCGCCAAGGAGATTGAGAACCGTGTAGCTATCTGTATTGCTGAGTAATCAAGCATTAACAAGTAATATCTAATAATATCCCAGCCATGCATTCACAATTAGTAGAATGCAAGGGCTGGGATATTTCAAAATAAAAACGAGACAAGATGAAGTATGCAAAAACCATCATTGTAGCAATGATGTTGTGCATAACAGCAAAAAGCTATGCACAGTGGACGCAAAATGGTTATTATCGTGTACTCAACCAGGGTACAGAAAGGTATATCACTATCATTGATAATAACGCAAAGGTATCCACAGTGTCTACAAGTGTAGATATGGGTGCTCTGCAAACTCTCAAGAAATTTGACAATGTAGTCAGCAACCCAGCCTCTATCATCTATATTCGCTATGAAAAATCGCCCAATCAGTTTTCCCTGGCTTCTCAAGGTACTGACACCAGAAAAATCACAGGGCAATACCTAACGATAGTTAAGAGCAGCACAAATTCAAACGCCTATTGGGCATACGGTTCAAGTAATGGAATGACTATCTACCTGTCTGACACTAAAAGTCTGAGAGAAACATCTGAAGTGGGAAGTAATTCAGGTAAAAATGATCCAGAGCGTAATTGGTACATCCTGCCATTACAAAAAGATGTCGAAAAACAATACTTTGGTATTACACCAGAAGTAGAGTATAACGGGAAATACTATGCAACTCTTTATGCCTACTTTCCCTTTAACCTTGGTGATGGCATGAAGGCTTATAGCATTGTCAATAGCAACAATCAAGCCGCGGTCTACAAAGAAATAACAGGTACCATTCCTATAGGGACACCTGTATTGATAGAATGTTCATCACCTACAGCAGATGGAAACCGTATTGATATCGTTAATGATGATGTAGCAGCATTAAGTGGAAACAAACTGGTAGGACAGTGGTTCTGTAGCCATAAAGACGGACACATTAACCGCAAAGAATATTCAGCAAGCACGATGCGTGTATTGGGTCTTAAGAAAGATGGTAAGTTAGGCTTTATTATAGCCCCCAGCACTTATTTGAGTCAAGATAATGGCAAATACTACCTACCAGCCAACAAGGCTTATCTGCCAGTATTAAGCAGTTCAGCAGACGAGCTGACCTTGATGACGGAAGATGAATTTTCAGGAATCAATACCATCAGCAAAGAAGAAACACATAACAGTGGCGTCTATACACTGACGGGTACACTAATTCGAAAACGTGATGAAAGTTCAGATAACCTGGCTAAAGGAATCTATATTATAAATGGAAAGAAAGTCATCGTTCAGTAAAGAACGGTGACTTTCCTTTTACTTCATATAAATTCTGCTTTAAAAGAGGCGATATGTAAGCCGCAGGTTCAGCACAGGATATACACGCAGAGCACTGACCAAATCAACATAATCTCCTACCTTTCCTCCAATATCTTTGACATCACGCGCTAAATCTACTCCATCGTGCGTAATGATACTCGGCTTGCCTCCCCAAAAGAGCATTCCTAATTCGCCAGAAATCAGAATACGGTCGTTATTATTCAATAAGCGTCCACCATACCCTATTCCGAAATAAGGCTTAAAAGAGTTTGCTTTGACACGTGCTCTCACTGTGCCGTCCCTATCGGGTTCCATCAAGTAAGGCTTATTTCTTTTCTCACCATTCGCATCTAACAGATAATTACCCTCATCATCCGTGAGATACTGACCGGTATAGTTGCCAACATGAACACCCAGTCTGCCTACTTGCTGTAATCTTTCGCAAAGCGTCGGATCGAGATAAACTGGTTGTTTAACAGTTTGACCCGTTACCCAGTCTTTAACTTCCAAAATAACGAATGGCTCACCACTTACAGCGATTTCATACATGTGATTAAACATCAGCATACCATTCAGCGTCTGGGCACCTACAAGCGTGTTGGTGGCAGTACCAATTTCTGAAGAGCCCCAATAGAAGCCTGCAGTGAAAGAAAGATTCTTCAAGAAAGACTGTTTATGTTTAAAGGGGTGAAAGTCCATGAGGAACTTAAAATTGTAGAATGTCGGCTTGCACGTCATATCGATATAGTCATTCACATCATAGCCGGTAAACGTCTTTAGCCTATCTTTCAACAAGTCAAAGTTTTTAGAGATATTGCCATTATCATCCATGCTGGCTACACCGAAGCGAACATCCTGCTCGAAACGGGGCATAGCATCAAAACCCACACGAACATTCATCCAATCTGTAATATTGGTTGAAAAATCAATGCCTAAACCTGTAGTACCGCCAGACAATGACACATCAAGTTTACTAAAAGCACGCTCATTTTGAGCTGAAATCGACAAAGACATGCCAAACAAAACGGTAACAATAATATGCTGGTAAGACGTCTTCATACTGTGAATATTATTAAGTAATTTTTTGCAAAGATACGAAAAAAAAATGTATAAGCCAAATAACCTACATATTAATATTAAAATTTACCCTATCAAGCGTTCAATATCCTGTTGTGGCAGAATAGAAAGGATGGTTTTCCCGTCTGGCGTATGGTTTACATCACTACAAGCGAACAGATGATTAACCAACGTATCCATCTCATCATTTGAGAGCACCTCACCATAGGATATGGCGGCTTTACGGGCCAAAGTCAATGCGAGTTGAGAGTTGAGAGATGAAAGATGGGAGATGAGAGGCGAGTGGTCAGCAGCATCGGCAAGAATATCGTGCAACAAGCCAACAGGATTGACGCCCTCGATATCGGCAGGCACACCGGCTACGGCATAGCTTACGGGACCTAAAGGCGTCAGGTCAAAGCCCACGGCAGTAAGTGCCGGCAACAAATCCGGCATCAATGCTGATTCGGCAGGCGTCAGATCGGCAGTTTCCGGGAATAGCAGTCGCTGGGTCTGCGATGGAGCGTCGGCAAGCTGTCGCATATAGCGTTCGTAACGGATACGCACATCGGCACGATGCTGATCAATGACCATCAAACCAGACTTGACAGCAGTCATCACATAGCGTCCCTTATATTGATAATGAAGAGGACTGATATCCTGATTATTAGCCATTGACTGAGGAGTGTTGTCTGTTGGCTCTTCGAAAAGGGAGGGGGCTGGCTGTGTCTTTTCCTCAGAAGACGGAAGCCCTTCATAAAGGCGTTGCCAGTCTGTAGACGGCTTTTGACGGAAAGGGTTATAGCTGGGACTAGGAACACTAGTCCTGCTTGTCAAACTAGTTGGACCAGACTGAGTAGGGTCATACACTGGAATCTCAGGTTTCCCCTCAGTATCGAAGTCAATCTGCGGAATCTCGCAGAACTGACCGATAGCATCATGGACGGCAGCTGTCAGAATTTGCCAGATAGGTTGCTCGTTCTCAAACTTAATCTCCGTCTTCGTGGGATGGATATTGACATCAATATCAGCGGGATTGACCTCAAAATATATAAAATAAGGTACATGCGCGCCCGCAGGAATTAACCGATCATAGGCTTGAGCTACTGCCTTATGGAAATAAGGATGCTTCATGTAACGTCCGTTGACAAAGAAACACTCATGGACTCCTTTCTTCCGCGCAGACTCTGGTTTGGCCACAAAACCCGTAATACGACAAAGCGATGTTTCTACGCCCACTGGCAACAAGTCCTGACCATAACGGCGACCATAGACATCAGTAATGCGCTGCCGCAATGAACCGCTACGTAAGTTCATGAGTTCCTGTCCATTGCTGTGAAGCGTGAAATTTATCTCAGGGTATACCAGCACGATACGTTCGAAGGCCGTCAGAATATTGTTAAGTTCAGTGGCATTGGTCTTCAGGAACTTACGACGAGCAGGAACGTTAAAAAAGAGATTGCTGACCGTAAAGCTGCACCCTACAGCACACGAGCAAGGTTCCTGCCCTACCACATGCGACCCCAACAACGTCAGACATGTTCCTACCTCGTCTTCCTGGCGACGGGTACGTAGTTCGACCTGCGACACAGCAGCAATAGACGGCAATGCCTCGCCACGAAAGCCCATGGTATGTAGCGAAAACAGGTCGTCGGCCTGACGAATCTTACTGGTGGCATGACGTTCAAAAGCCAAGCGGGCATCGGTCATCGACATGCCACAGCCATCGTCTATCACCCGAATAGAGGTACGTCCGGCATCGACCACCAGCACATTAATAGTCTTCGCACCAGCATCAACGGCATTCTCGACCAACTCCTTAATGACGGAAGCTGGCCGCTGAATGACCTCACCAGCAGCTATCTGGTTGGCCACGCTGTCAGGCAGAAGGGCAATTACATCTGTCATTGTTGCTGTGACTTTTTGCCAGGTGGCGTACGACGCTTTTGTTCCTTGAGTTCTGTCCCTGCCTTCTTCGGGCGCCAATTGAAGATATCATCCTTATCAAGTGGACGGATGTAGTCGAACCAGTTGTAACCTGGCAGGAAATACTTGTCTGGGGGAATCTGCGTCATCGGATACATGGTACCTGATGACTTGTTGGTCCATGCACGTTTCATCTTACGATTCTCAAAGAACAGCTTAGCCAAGGACGTTTCCTGATAGTTTAGCAGAATGAGCGAAGAATCAGCCTCATCTATAGGATAATAGATGATTAGCACATTGTCAATAGCCTGCGCCTCACACATCTCACCTTTTTTAAAGAAGGCCTTCATATCCTTCGAAGATATCTGATTAAAATGAACAGAGTCATGAAGCATTTCGACAGAGAATGCCTGACTGATGACGTGGGCATGGTCGATGGTTGAGTCCTTCATATACACCCGAATCTCCTCACCCGTAAGCTGCTGGCCCAAGTTCCATACTATGGGGTCGCGGTACATATACATACAGGAGTCGAGTGACGAGTAGACCAGTGAATCACACACAGCCTGTACATCACGGCGATAGGCGCGCACCTTATTATACGCGTGTATCTTGCGATAAACAGAATCAGTACGGATATTAAATGTAAAAATCTTAAAGGTGTCGGCATGCATGTACAGCGTATCCTTTTCAGAGAAGTCATAAGCCACGGCACGATTGGTCGCCATCGCATAACCCGTGGAGTCGTTATATTCGGCATAGTCGCCCGTGAGCATGTTCTTGTTGACAGAATCTGTATAAATCACATTATTGTAAGCATGATTAAGACCTGTCTTAGCATTGTGGTATACGCTATCGCCAATCAGCGTCTTACCGCCATCCTTCATCACCGAACGACCGAAGAGCTCTGACTGTTCGGTCTTGGTATTGTAATAGCCGTCCTCACTATAGATATGACTGCCGCCCGACGTAATATTTGACGGGCCAACAATATGAGCACGCGACGTACGAGTATCATAGAACAGGGAATCAGTAGTCAAATATAATTTCTTATCGCGCAGACGGACATCATAGTAAAACATAGCCATCTTCGAATCCGTATGGTATTCCCCCCAGTCGGAGGTCAGCACAGCCGTACCGTCTACCAGTTTTCCACCTTCGAAGAAATTGCCGAAGTTATACATGCGGTCATAATCAAGTGAGTCACAATAGAGTGTCGACTTACGATGCTTCAGTATGACATTGTAACGAGCTTGTGCCAACTGGGCGTTACCATCGTAGAAGGCATAGTCACTAGTGAGACGAAGCGTATCGCCTTGTGTCATCTTGACATGGCCAAAAGCTTCGAAACTATTGGACTGCTCATAGAAATGGGCACTGTCGCAGTAGAGGTTAGCACCAGCATGGCGGAAATGAACGTTACCATGCAGCACCTGAGCGTCATTATTACGAAACTGGTCGTAGTGCAGATTGTCGGAATGAACCAGATAGACACGCTTGTCCTCCGCCGTCTTGCGCGGTGCACGTTTGCGAGCCGGCTGCATGGCAAAAACCATGACCAACACCACCAAACTGATGACGACAAGCAGTAATCTCCTCACCTCTTAGCTCTATCTTATCCAACCTTCGTATTCAAAATTGCAGTTGCGGTAGCGATCGTTGACACGAACATAAGTCGACTTGATGCGCTTGACAACCCAATCGTGGATAACCTCTTCACGACGTTTTGCCAACACGACATTTTTCAATACCTGGAAATCCTCAGTAATGGTAGCCTTATGACCCTCCGTACGATTCTTTAGCTTGACAATAGCACATACCGTCTTGCCACGTTCGTTAATCATCTGGAAGGGGTTAGAAACTGCACCAACCTGCAAAGTGTCTACGGTCTTAGCCACCTCAGCAGGCAGATCAGCTAACTTAAAACGTGAGGTACGCTGTCCCTCCTGAGTGACATTGAACATCAAACCGTTATTATTGCGTGTATCCTTATCGTCAGAGAATACAGATACTGCATCCTCGAAGGAGAAATTCTCAATCGGTTTCTCAGGATTAACAAAAGCCTTCAGCATCTCAGGAACCTCTCCCTGACGAATTGATGTCGCTATCGTGTCAAGGCGTGACAGCGCTTTTTCTACGGCGTCATCGCTGACAACAGGCTTACGCAGGATGTGACGTACCTTAATCTTGTCGCCACGCTTGTCTATCAACTGGATGATGTGGAAGCCAAACTCCGATTCAACAATTTTTGAGACTTTTTTAGGGTCTGTCAATCCAAAAGCCACATTCGCAAAAGCTGGATCAAGCATACCACGTCCAGTATAGTCGAGTTCGCCACCACGGCGTGCCGTACCTGGGTCTTCCGAATACAGGCGTGCCAGTGTCTGGAAAGAAGCATCGCCCTTATTGATACGATTGGTATAATCACGCAGTTCTTCTTTGACACGGTTGATTTCCTCCTGATCAATACGGGGTTGCTGCGTAATAATCTGTACCTCGACCTCGGTAGGGACAAAAGGAATACTGTCCTGAGGAATATCCTTAAAGTAACGACGAACCTCAGCCGGTGTGACTGTCAAATCCTTCACGAGTTTCTGTTGCATGCCTTGCACCATCTGACGCTCACGATAGGACTCACGCAGGTCGGCACGAATCTGACTGATATTTTTCTTATGATATTCCTCAAGCTTCTCGCGAGAGCCTATCATGGAAATCATATTTTCCAGATACTGTTCTACACCTTGTGATATTTCGGCTTCTGTCACCTCGACACTGTCAATAATAGCCTGATTCAGGAACAACTTCTGTACAGCAATCTGTTCGGGAATAGCACAGTCGGGGTCGCCATTCCAGTGCATGCCTTCCTGCTGACCCTGTATGCGCATAGCCTCAACATCAGACTTCAAGATGGCTTCGTCGCCAACGACCCAAATAACCTCGTCAACAACAGTTCCAATAGAATCAGTCTGTGCCTTACCTAGTGAAACAAATGAGACTAGTGAGACTAATATAACTAGAATTCTTTTATTCATGCTTATTGACTGTCTTTAAAACATTCTCATTGATAGTAACAGGATACTTTTTGCGAAGGTCAGCAACCCAGAAGCGTTCCATTTCATCCTGTAAGTCGGCAGTTACCTGACCACGTACATCCGTATAGTCTTCTGGTTTCTTCAACATTTTACCATAGACGGCATCAATAGGATATCCCTTGACACTGTCCACCTTTGCATCAGCTACCTTAAAACACTCGCGGTCAATCAATCCATTATCACCTTTTTTGAAAAGACCCTTCTCCACACGGATACGGATGATGGAGTCACCATTGAAGGTTGTACGAAGCGCTTCATTCCAAGCATCAAACTTTAGCTTCTTGACACAATTAGCCACCGCCTTCACATCACTCTGCTGCTTGACATGATAGGCCATGCCCTTAAATCGGGGCTCGTCCCACTGATATTGTTTCTTATGTTTCTTAAAATAGAGTGCCAATGTCTCTTCATCCTTGGCTGCTTTCTCCCAAATCAGGCGGTTACTGATTTCATAAAGCAGCAAGCCATCGTGATACTCCTTAATGAGATAACGCATCTCAGAATCAACCTGCGACAACGAATCTGTACGGTCTTCAATCAGCATGTCACGTGTTTTTCCATTGTCGGATGCCTTGACCATCGCCTCCAGCTTACGCTCAGTGATGGCATTGCGGGCACCACGCTGCTCCAAATATTTAAAGATACTCTCACGATGAAAATCGAACGGTTCCAACTGCTTACGTTCCTTCATCAGGATGATATGCCAACCATAAGGAGACTGAAAAGGCTCACTCATCTGGCCTGGCTGTAATGCAAAGGCCGCATCCTCAAACTCCTTGATCATTTGATGACGGCTGAACCAGCCCAACAGACCGCCACGCCTTGCAGAACCAGGATCCTGAGAAACCTGTTTTGCTAAAGCCTCAAAGTCTGCCCCTGCCTTTAATGCTGTATATACCGAGTCAATACGGCGCTTGGCGTCACGCTGCTGTTCTTCTGTCGCCTTCTGTGGTGTCATAATCAGTATATGGGCGGCACTTACTAATCCGTCAGGACCAATATTCTCTTTTGTCTGATCATACACCTTATGAGCCTCTTCCAACATATCGGCATCGGTGACAAAAGTCGGCAACACCTGTTGGTCACGATACTGTGCAAACTCCGTCTTAAACGACGTCAGCGTATCATATTTGGCATCTAGAGCTGCTTGTACCTTCAGTTTGTAGTTAACAAAGAGGTCCACATACTCCTCTATCGTCTTTTTGTCAATGACGCCATCAGTATTGTTCTTGTTATAAGAATACTCAAACTCAGAACGCGGTACATCGACACCCGCTACAGTCATGATAATGGGGTCGGTCGTCTGCGCCAGCAGCGCAGAAGGAACCACTGCCAAGAAGGCAGCGACAATCATCTTAATCATTGGGACGGCTATAATTTGGTGCTTCACTTGTAATTGTAATATCATGGGGATGGCTCTCGTTAACACCGGCATTGGTGATACGGGTGAACTTGGCATCATGCAAACGCTCAATGGTAGGGGCGCCACAGTAGCCCATACCAGAACGTAGTCCACCTACCATCTGATAAATCACCTCCTGCACGGTGCCCTTATAAGGTACACGTCCTGCGATACCTTCTGGCACAAGCTTTTTCACGTCCTTGGTATCTGCCTGGAAGTAACGGTCTTTTGAGCCATGCTCCATGGCCTCCAGTGAACCCATACCACGATATGACTTGAACTTACGTCCGTTATAAATAATGGTATCTCCAGGACTCTCCTCAGTACCTGCCACCAGTGAACCAATCATAACACAAGAGCCACCTGCAGCCAGAGCCTTTACGATATCGCCAGAATAGCGCAAGCCACCATCGGCAATCAGAGGTACATCAGTACCCTTCAATGCGCTATACACATCATAGACGGCACTCAGCTGTGGCACACCAACACCAGCCACAACGCGCGTTGTACAGATTGAACCAGGACCAATACCGACCTTCACGGCATCGGCACCATTGTCCACCAGCATTTTAGCGGCAGCGCCTGTAGCAATGTTACCAACAACAATGTCAATACCAGGAAATGACAACTTTGCTTCGCGAAGCTTGTCTACAACACCTTTGGAATGGCCATGAGCCGTATCAATAACGATAGCATCGGCACCGGCATTCACCAAAGCCTGCATACGCTCCAGCGTGTCGACAGTCACGCCAACACCGGCAGCAACACGCAGACGGCCTTTGTCGTCCTTACATGCCATAGGCTTATCCTTGGCCTTGGTAATATCCTTATAAGTGATAAGGCCCACCAAGTGATTATCCTTGTCAACAACAGGCAATTTCTCAATTTTATTCTCTTGCAGGATCTGAGCTGCAGCTGACAAATCAGTCTGCTGATGAGTGGTCACCAGATTCTCCTTCGTCATCACATCATCAATCTTACGATCCAAGCGACGCTCAAAACGTAAGTCACGATTGGTGACAATACCCACTAAACAATTATCCTCATCAACTACGGGGATACCACCAATATGATACTCCGACATAATATCAAGAGCATCTCTCACAGTTGATCCACGACGAATAGTTACCGGGTCGTAGATCATACCGTTCTCAGCACGCTTCACGATAGCGACCTCACGAGCCTGGTTCTCTATTGACATATTCTTATGAATCACACCGATACCACCCTCGCGAGCAATGGCTATCGCCATCTGGCTCTCTGTTACAGTATCCATGGCTGCCGTCACAAAAGGCACGTTCAACTCGATATGACGAGAAAAACGGGTTTTCAACTCTACCGTCTTGGGCAACACTTCAGAATAAGCGGGAATCAACAGGACGTCGTCGAAGGTCAGGCCGTCCATCACAATCTTGTCTGCAATAAATGATGACATAAAAATACTCCTTTTAAATTTTATTGCGTGCAAAATTACTCATTTTTTCTGAGACAGCAAGCATTTTCTCCTATTATTAATAGGATTTAACGTAGTGTCAGCACGACACGCCCTTGTTTATCGGTCGTTACCACTGCTGTCATCTGGCCCTGACGCCATGTTTTCTGGTCATTAGAGACGAAACCGTAAGTCTTTAAATCCTTACAGACTGCCTCAATATCATCAGTAGCTGTCAATGTGATGACCGTGATAGCCTGTTTACGACGCGTCAACGAAGCCGTAGCTTGATAGCTTTCCATCGTAAAGGTGGCAGGAACAACTTTGGCAGTTGCCTTTCCCAACGTATAATCATAGCTCTTTAATGTAGTTTGAGCACCTTTGAAAGTTCGATTCTGGAACAGGCGCACACCCAAGCCGACCAAATCTGTATGGTTGCAGGCAGCAGCCAGACCAGTTTCAATAGTTCGGGGAACCGTTTCATATTCTTTATCCTCCATTTCCGAGTATGCCATCTTATAGGCCTTGGCATCGTCTAAGGCAAAACCTAACGAATAGCTGTTCGTTAGGGAGCCACGCTCATAATGTAGACTGACGGTGCCCAAACGTGTCTGGATGGTGTAAGCCTCACCTTGATTATCCACATAGCCAGTGCCATAGACTTTCTGCAATTCCCGCTTAACCTGCTGGAAACGGGCTTTAACATCCTTTTCCGACTGATAGAGGGCCTCGTCTGTCACATCGACAGCATACACGCGATCTGTCTGGTCGGACACTGCCAATGTAACGGTAGCACGGGCACCGAAGACCTCACCGTCGTAGATATACGACTTTGCAGTCTGCTTACCCTCAGGTTTCCGTTCCGTGAATCCTTTCTCCAACAGCATCTTCTCAAAGCGTTCACCCTTAATACCGAGGGGTATGCCCACAAAAGCATTACGATTATTCGTATTGTCAGCCAACGTAGCAATGTCAATCATTGCCGTCTGGGCTGCATCATCAATACCATCGGTCTTGACAGAAGCCTTTTTCTCTGTCTTGGCCTTTTTCTTAAACAGTTTCTTAAAGAACTGTGCGTCAGCGGGCTGACAAAATAATGTCACCGCCAACAATGCAAAAACAATCTTTTTCACCTTATCTCACAATTATCATTTATTATTTAGGCCAAAGGCCACATCAGTTCGCCATATCCGATATGAACTTGATACGTACCAGTCGGATTTCGTCTTCTGAACACTCTTGACCCAGTTCATTAATAGCATCCTCCAAAGAGTCTGACTCACTCTCGGAAAAATAATCATAGATATCGTCGACATGGTCTTCGTCCATCACCTCCTCCAGGAAGTAGTCGATATTCAGCTTAGTACCACTATAGACAATAGCTTCCACCTCATCCAGCAACTCTTCGAACTCCAAGCCTTGTGCCGTCGCTATATCGTCAAGGGCTATCTGACGGTCGATGGCTTGAATAATCTTCACTTTTAGCAACGACTTCTTGGCCACCGTACGAACTCGCAAGTCAGAATGGCGGACAATTTCGTTCTCGTCACAATAGCTCTTAATCAGGTCGACAAACTCCTTAGCGTACGGTTGCTTGACCTTACCCTCTCCTACTCCCTGGATATTTTTCAGTTCATCAAGAGTTACAGGGTAGTCTGTTGCCATTTGTTCGATGCTAACATCCTGGAAAATAACGTAAGGAGGACGCTCCAAACGCCTTGACACCTTCTTGCGCAAGTCACGCAACATGGCATTTAACGTTGGATCGAGGGCACTTGTGCCGCCATCTGAGTCAGAAGACACCAACTCATAGTCCTCGCTGAACTCATTATCCTCCACAATCATGAAGGACTCCGGCTTCTTAATAAACTTCTTGCCGGCCGAAGTCAACTTCAACAAGCCGTAGTTTTCTACATCTTTCTTCAGATAGCCTGCAATCAAAGCCTGACGGACAATAGGGTTCCAATGTTTTTCCTCCATATCCTCGCCCGCACCGAACAGATCGTGATTCTGATGCTTATGGGCAATAATCTCCTCAGTCTCATGACCTGACAAGAAGTCAATGATATGCTCAGCACGGAAGTTCTCCTTCAATGCCTGAACAGTCTTCAACACCAGAACCAATTGCTCTTGAGCCTCTATCTTCGTCTTCGGATGCAGGCAGTTGTCACAATTGTGGCAGTTTTCCTGAGGATATTCCTCGCCAAAATAGTGCATCAGCATCTTACGACGACAGACGCTGGTCTCTGCATACGCCGCAGTCTCAGCCAACAGCTGACGGCCAATATCCTGCTCAGCAACAGGCTTACCCTCCATAAACTTGTCGAGCTTTTGCAAGTCCTTATGGGCGTAGAACGTGATACACATACCCTCACCGCCGTCACGACCGGCACGACCAGTCTCCTGATAGTAGCCTTCCAGTGACTTAGGAATATCATAATGGATGACAAAACGCACATCAGGTTTGTCAATACCCATGCCAAAGGCGATAGTAGCCACAATGACATCGATACGTTCCATCAGGAAGTCATCCTGTGTCTGCGACCTGAGTCCTGATTCCAATCCAGCATGATAGGCTGCAGCCTTGATATCGTTAGCTTTCAGTATCTCGGCCAGTTCCTCTACTTTCTTTCTTGACAGGCAGTAGATGATACCGCTCTTCCCTGGATGCTGCTTGATGAACTTGATGATATCTTTATCAACATCCATTGTCTTTGGGCGTACCTCATAATAGAGGTTGGGACGGTTGAACGAACTCTTGAACTCCTTGGCATCCAGAATGCCCAGATTCTTCTTGATGTCAGTACGCACCTTATCAGTGGCCGTTGCAGTCAGCGCAATGATAGGAGCTTCACCTATCTCATTGATAATGGGACGAATGCGACGATATTCCGGGCGGAAGTCATGGCCCCACTCCGAAATACAGTGAGCCTCATCGATGGCATAAAAAGAAATCTTGGCTTGTCTGAGGAACTCGACATTCTCTTCCTTGGTCAGCGATTCCGGAGCAACATACAGCAACTTCGTCTTGCCTGCCAGGATATCGGCCTTGACCTGATCAATGGCCGACTTATTAAGCGACGAATTCAGATAATGTGCCGTAGCCTCGTCACTCATCGAACTGATTACGTCGACCTGATTCTTCATCAGGGCTATCAGTGGAGAGATGACAATAGCCGTTCCCTCCATCAGTAGGGAAGGCAACTGATAGCACAGCGACTTACCGCCGCCCGTAGGCATCAGCACAAAGGTGTCATTACCATCTAGAACATTCTGCACGATGGCTTCCTGATCACCTTTAAATTTATCAAACCCGAAATATTTCTTCAGGGCTTCAGTCAGATTTTCTTTCTTTTTTGCCATAGACTCTATATCTTACGAAATTACGCAGCCATATGCGACTTGTCAAGCTGCTTTTGGGCATACTCTGCCGTCACTTCAAAGGATTTTGCACGTTTAGAAGGAACCTCAAACATGGCATCCATCATGATATTCTCCACGATAGAACGCAGACCACGAGCTCCTAATTTATATTCCACCGCCTTGTCAACGATTAATTTCAGGGCATCTTCACTGAACGTCAGGGTAACGCCATCCATCTTGAACAGCTTTTCATACTGTCTGATGATAGAGTTCTTGGGTTCTGTAAGAATCCTGGTCAGCGCCTTTCGATCCAAGGGGTTCAGATAGGTGAGCACAGGCAGACGACCAATGAGTTCTGGAATCAGTCCAAAGGACTTCAAATCCTGTGGCAGCACATACTGCATCAATTCGTTCTTGTCTATCTTACGAACGTTTTGTACAGAATTATACCCCACGGTATGCGTGTTCAGACGCTGTGCTATCTTACGTTCAATGCCATCGAAGGCACCACCGCATATAAATAGGATATTACGAGTGTCGACAGCGATATATTCCTGATCAGGATGCTTACGACCACCCTTTGGAGGAACGTTCACGTTGGTACCCTCCAAGAGTTTCAGCAAGCCCTGCTGTACACCCTCACCACTGACGTCACGGGTGATAGATGGATTGTCGGTCTTACGGGCTATTTTGTCTACTTCGTCAATAAACACGATACCACGCTGGGCTGCTTCTACATTATAATCGGCCACCTGCAACAGGCGGGTTAGAATACTCTCAACGTCCTCGCCGACATAACCTGCCTCAGTAAAGACGGTCGCATCGACAATGGTGAACGGCACGTCCAGCAGCTTGGCTATGGTACGCGCCAACAGCGTTTTTCCCGTACCCGTAGAGCCAACCATAATGATGTTGGACTTCTCAATCTCGACACCGTCTTCGTCATAAGGCTGCTGCAACCTCTTGTAGTGATTATATACTGCCACAGACAGGAAGCGCTTGGCGTCGTCCTGTCCAATGACGTACTGGTCTAGATAATCCTTGATTTCCTTAGGTTTAGGAACAGACTTCTTATTATATTTTGCAGCGGTACGCTTGGCATCAGGACCAAAGCCGTTAGCTGTAGCCACCTGATAGGCCTGAACAGCGCAATCTTCACAGATACATCCGTCCACACCAGTAATCAGGAGCTTAACCTCACGCTCCGAACGTCCACAGAAATTACATGTCTTTCTTGCCATTCTTCACTTCTTCCTCTTACTTCTTACTTCTCACCTCTTACTTCTTCTTCAGTACTTGGTCTATCATACCATACTCCTTAGCTTCTTCAGCCGTCATCCAATAGTTGCGGTCAGAATCGTTCCACACCTTATCGTATGGGGTATGCGAATGCTCTGAGATAATGGTATACAACTCTTTCTTGAACTTCATAATTTCCTTGGCCTCAATCTCGATATCTGAAGCCTGACCCTGCACACCGCCTAAAGGCTGATGAATCATCACACGGCTATGGGGCAGTGCCGAACGCTTGCCTTCTGTGCCAGCCACCAGCAATACGGCAGCCATCGAAGCGGCCATACCCGTGCAGATGGTAGCAACGTCGCTGGAAATAAACTGCATGGTATCATAAATACCCAGACCTGCCGTCACGCTGCCACCAGGCGAATTCAGATAGATGCTAATATCCTTACCTGAGTCTACCGAGTCCAGATACAGCAACTGTGCCTGCAGTGTATTGGCCGTATAGTCGTCAATCTGCGTACCCAGGAAGATGATGCGGTCCATCATCAAGCGTGAGAAAACGTCCATCTGGGTCACGTTCAACTGACGCTCCTCCAAGATATAAGGATTCAGATACTGAGCCTGTGCACTCATCACTTCGTCGAGTACCAGACCGTTAATACCAAGATGCTTGGTTGCATATTTTCTAAAGTCGTTGTTCATATTCATATTTCAAAAGTAGATACAAAGTTACACAAAAAAGTCGGAATGCAAAACATCCCGGCTTTTTTTTTTGGTTAAATAATTATAATTACTTCTCTTGAAGCATTTTTTGGAAGTCTTCGAGGGTGATGTCCTTCTCGTTGAGCTTCACCACATTCTTCAGGGCTGCGGTCAGCTTCACATCAACGGCACGGTCTACAAGACCGTCGACATTCTCGCGCTTCTTCAGCATCTCCTGAGCATAGTTTTCGAGATACTCATCGGGCACGTTGCTCATGCCATACTGGGCAAACTGTGCACGGGCAGCCTCCTTGGCAACCTGCTTCAAGTCATCGTCTTCAATCTTGATGCCCTGAGCAGCAACAAGCTGTTCCTTGATGAGGTGCCATCCCAGTTCCTTGATGCTGGCATCAAAGTTCTTCTCAACGAAGTCGGCACCCTTGTCCTTGTTATTATTCAGCATGACACGCTTCAGGATAGCCTCGGGGAACTCGAGCTTGCCAACCTTCTTCTCCATGTGGGCACGAACGTCCAACAGGAACTTATAGTCGCTGTCGGCCTTGAACTGCTGGCTGATCTGGTCGGCAATCTTCTGACGGAACTCCTTCTCGTCTTTTACGTTGCCATCTCCGAACACCTGGTCGAACAATTCCTGATTCACCTCATGCTTCACGTAACGGTTGATTTCCGTTACCTGATACGTGAAGTCACCAGTGTGTTCTGCCACCTGGTCCTTCTCAATCTTCAGCATGCTGCTTACCTCAACATCGCTATCGGGATAAGCCTTGCGGGGGTTCCATGTGATGATATCGCCCAACTTACAACCGTCAAACAGTTTCTTCTGGTCATCAACCTTCATATACTGAGGCATCAGGGCTACATCGGCAACAGTGATACCGTCTTCCTTGACACCACCGTTAGCATCCAACTCGCGCAGGTCACCCTTCAGCATGTCGCGCTGCTCGGCGTCATACTGCTCAGCCTTCTCATACTGTCCGGCACGGTTCTGATACATCTCAACCTGCTGACCGACGAGTTTGTCGTCAACAGTGATATTATAGTAGTCAATCTTATCCTTACCTGTTAACTCGGCCTTGAAATCAGGAGCGACAGCGATATCAAACTTAAAGGTCAGCGCTGCATCGCCCTCGAAGTCAAGCTGTTCCTGCTGATCGCTGGGGAGGGGCTCACCCAACATGTGAATCTTGTTATCCTGTACGTAGCCATACAATTTCTCGCCCAACATCTTGTTGACCACGTCAACTTTGACGCTGGTACCAAACTGGCGCTTGATCATGCCCATAGGAGCCTGACCAGGACGGAAACCAGGAATGTTAGCACGCTTACGATAGTCTTTCAGAGTCTTCTCGACTTCTCCTTGATAATCTTCTTTCTCCAATGTAATGGTCATCAAACCATTGATTTTGTCAGGAGCTTCAAATGTAATATTCATCTCTTTATTATACCTTATTTAATAATATACATGCATTTTGAGCGTGCAAAGGTACGAAATATTCATTGAACATTGAACATTGAACATTGAACATTATTATTTTTTAACCAAAAACCTCAATACTCAATGGTCATTGGTCCTCGCAACGCCACACTCTCAAAGAGAGAATGGTCAATGATCAATGGTCAATGATCAAAGGTCAATGGTCAATCTTCACTTTCTTCCGCTTTTCGCTGTTCTTCCAATGCCGAGAAATCCTTTTGGCGCAGGACGAACGACTCTGTCAGATAGTTTTTGCGCACAACAGGATTGGCTGCCAGTTCCTCTGGGGAACCATGGAAAAGAATGCGGCCCTCGAACAGCAGATAAGCACGGTCAGTGATACACAGTGTATCTTCGACATTATGGTCGGTAATCAGGATGCCGATATTCAGGTCTTTCAGTTTCCAAACAATAAACTGGATATCTTCAACGGCAATAGGGTCGACACCGGCAAATGGTTCGTCAAGCATAATGAACTTAGGCTCAATAGCCAGACAGCGGGCAATCTCCGTACGACGACGCTCGCCACCCGACAAGCGGTCACCCAGATTCTTGCGCACCTTCTGAAGACGGAACTCCTTAATCAGGCTTTCCAGTTTCTCCAACTGATAGTCACGGGGCTTGCCTGTCATCTCTAACACCGACAGGATATTGTCTTCAACCGACATCTTTCGGAACACAGAAGCCTCCTGAGCCAGATAGCCAATACCAGCACGGGCACGTTTGTAGACAGGGTAAGTGGTGACATCCTCGTCGCCCAAGTAGATATGACCGCTATTAGGCACTATCAGACCTGTAGTCATATAGAACGACGTCGTCTTACCGGCGCCATTGGGTCCCAGCAGTCCCACGATTTCGCCCTGCTTCACATCAAAGCTCACATCGTTCACAACGGTGCGTTTACCGTATATCTTCACCAGTCCCTCCGTGCGAAGCACCAAGCGTTCAGGCTCTTGAGGTTGTACCTCTGTATGATTCATTTCGTCCATATTCTTCTAACCTTTATGTGTCACGGCCTCGCGCATCTCCTTCAGCAGGTCGCTGGCAAAAATAAAGTCTGTCAGTCGCTTATTGGTTGAGCCCATGATATCTGCCGATACGCCCTGCCACTCCTTATGGCCTTCATAGATAAAGATGATGTTCTCGCCAATGCCCATCACCGAATTCATATCGTGAGTGTTGATGATGGTGGTCATATTGAACTCCTGCGTAATAGAGTGCAGCAGGTCGTCGATAACCAGCGACGTCTTGGGGTCAAGTCCGCTGTTGGGCTCGTCACAGAACAAGTATTTGGGATTCAGGGCGATGGCACGGGCAATGGCCACGCGCTTCTGCATACCACCACTGATTTCCCCAGGATACTTTTTCTCGGCACCCACCAGATTGACGCGTTCCAGACATTCCATCGCACGGCGTTCGCGCTCGCGCAGGTTCATAGCCGAGAACATATCGAGGGGAAACATCACATTCTCAAGTACGGTCAGCGAGTCGAAGAGTGCTGCCGACTGGAATATCATGCCCATCTCGCGTCGCATGCGCACCTTATCTTGTTTAGACATGCCCACGAAGTCGCGACCGTCATAGAGTATCTGTCCGCTGGTCGGGTCTAACAAGCCGACGAGATTCTTCATTAGCACGGTCTTACCTGAACCACTCTGACCTATAATCAAATTGGTCTTGCCATCCTCAAAGACGGTGCAGATGTCCTTCAGCACCTCTTTGTCATCAAAGCTCTTGTATAGATTCTTAACTTCAATCATGACAGCAGCTGGGTTAGGAAGACGTCACTACACAATATCAGCACACTCGACGACACCACGGCATCTGTCGAGGCCTTACCGACATTGACACTACCGCCCTCGACCGTATAACCGAAGAACGACGGCACGGCAGAGATAATGAAGGCAAAGAACAGGCTCTTGATGATACTCATCCACACGAACCACGGTTGGAAAGAATGCTGCAAGCCCAATGTCAGGTCGTCGGGCACGATGATATGGCCGATATACGCCGTACCGTAGGCACCAACGATACCCATGCCGGAGGAGAAAATCACCAGCAACGGCATAATGGTCAGCATACCCAGGATTTTGGGCAGAATGAGATAGCTGGCAGAGTTGACGCCCATAATCTCCAGGGCATCTATCTGCTGCGTCACGCGCATCGTACCAATCTCTGAGGCGATGTTCGACCCCACCTTACCGGCCAGAATCAGACACATGATACTGCTCGAGAACTCCAGCAGCATGATTTCACGCGTCGTATAGCCGCTCACCCAGCGGGGCATCCAAGGACTCTGGATGTTCAGCTTCATCTGGATACAAATCACGGCACCTATGAAGAACGATATCAACAGGACGATGCCTATGGAGTTGACGCCCAGCTGGGCCATCTCCTTCACATACTGTTTCCAGAACATGCGGAAACGCTCAGGCATACTAAAAGTACGCCCCATCAGCATGATGAACCGTCCTAATGTCGTCAGCCAATTATGCAGTAACTTTATCATATCGGCTGCAAAATTACTAATAAGTGAACGAAATACAAAGAAAAAGCGGAAAAAATTCGCATTTTTTGGCCTTGCCGCGACAAATTCAGAGGGTGCTTCCCCAGTATGTCGCAGAAAAGGGGTGGTTGTCGTAAAGACTCGAAATGAAAAGCGAAAGATTTCTTGGAACGAGCCATTTTTCGTCATAATTTTGCAGTGTCAAAAGGAACAAACGACAATCCTGAAGACAGAAAAAAAAGTAAATAAATACATTATTAACAACAACTTTAAAAAATTACAATTATGAAGAAGAATTCAGTTATGGTAAAGTCAGTGCTCATGAGCATGATTACCGCAGGTGCATTTGTGTTTGGTTTCGCTTCTTGCAGCGACGAGGACGCCATGGCAAACGAGAGTATGAACCCCGAAATGGAGCAGGCATACGACGGTCCCGCCCTGAAGTCGTTAGGTCTTAACTACCAGGACTTCCTAGCCGAGGGCGACGTCACGATTCTGGATGCCGACACCACACAGATCTCAGTCAGCAAGGCATTTGCCGACAAGCTGGGCATCAAGTCGTTCGCAGGTCACCCAATGGGTATCCGACAGAGCATGGAGGAAGACTCCTATATGTGTAAGGCCACAAGACAGAAGCTCATTGGCGACCGCTACATCATCGACGTCGCTCCTTGCTCACTGGCAGAGTTGCTGAACGGAGCGGATGTACGTCTGAGCAGTGATCTCTTCGTCGACCAGGATGCCGAGAGGACCCGAACCCGCGCCGCTGCGCTGAACATCCCGGAGTATTCAGCCAAGTACATCGACGATGACAACGTCGTACACCCCATAGCCGTCACCTACCGACCAGCAGACGGTCAGTGCGGTACCCGCAGCAACAACGCCGTCTACGGCACCTTCTCCACAGAAGACATCATGATGGCCCGTCAGGGAGGCTCACGCTGGTGGCCCTTGGACCAGATCAAGGAAGGTGTCGAGAAGATTGGCGAGAAAATTGGCGATGCACTTGAGGCTGCCTATGACTGGACAAAGGACAAGACATCGTACAACGTCCGTGAGTACCATCGTAACAAGTCGCTCATCCAGGACAATACCACGTTCTCGAAAAAGGTGGAGTTTGGTCCCAAGCCCAAGAAGAAGGGCGAGAAGGTCGACACATTCAACGTCACCGTCAAGGTTCCCATCGACTTCGCACTCACCTATAACTTCATCCTCGACGCCAAGGGCTCGCTGGTCAGCCTTCCAAAGATGAACCGCTTTGAGACCAGTATAGCCGGAACATTCGACTTCGCTCCCCAGGTGACCATCGGATTCAGCAAGAAGCTTGAGATTCCTGAAGACAAGCAGCGCTACAAGATCGGTAAATTCCCATCAGTATCCCTCCACTTCACAGTAGGCGTCATCCCCGTTACCATCAGCATCGACCCCTATATCTTCCTGAAGTTCGAAGGTGAAGTATCAGGCAGTGCCTACACAGGTGTCAAGTACCACTACGCCAGCCACTTCAAGTTCGGTGCAGCCTACACCAACGGTTGGAACCTCATCAGCGAATACAAGACCGACGACAACAAGCTGACCATGATTCCCCCGACGGGACAGTTCAAGGCACACGCTGGTGTAGGTCTCATGCTCGGAGCAGACGTCATCGTACAGAAACTGGCAGGTCCGAAGATCGCCATCGGTCCGAAGCTCACCGCAGACGCAGAGCTGAAGTTCAACCAGGATGTCAAGCAAAGCTACTTCAAGTCATCCGTAGACATTGGCTTCGCAGGTGAAATCGGTGCCAAGCTGAAGGTCTGGAAATGGGAACTGGCCGAATTCTCGAAGGACATCACCTTTGGAAAGCCCTACAACCTCTTCCACTACAACTTCCCACACGAGGAGGGTGACGAGGCAAACGGAAGCTTCGACAACATCCTGAGACTGTTGAACCCCTACAAGAACTGGTAAATCTCACACACTACAAAGAAAAGCGAGCCTTTCGGCTCGCTTTTTTACTTTTTGTTTGCCACCAACATCCAATCCGTTTTTCTTTTCTCAGATCATTTGGTTATCTGTCCTTTACCCAATAGCACCAGCCGTGGCTCTTGCGGTCGCTCTCGAACTTGTATTCCGGACGACTTAAGAACTGGCCGATTTTCACCAGTGTACCGTCGTCCGGCTTGTAGGCACCCTTGAAAGCATCCTTCAGGCGGGCTGAGATTTCCTTGACCGACAGCCAGTAGCCATTATCAGGATTCTGCTTCGGCGTACCTTCAGGCTTTTCGAACAGCGAGAGCAGCATCTCGCCGAGCCCACTCACCTGCTGATAGTGCAGGTTATGCTGCATGAGTGCCGCCTCTTCGTCCTTCGTCAGGAAGTAGCGCTGCTGCTGTTCCACCTCATACTTCAGCTGGGCATAGAGCTGACCATACTCGATAGGTGTTGTAAAATCGATGTCCCCCTCGACATTGACGCAGACAAACCGTCGGCTACCTGACGGGTCGGTCAGCGGCATCGGTTCGTTGGTAGTGCCGATGAACGAGGCGTAGCGGCGGTGCGAGGAATAGGCAGCACCGTATGGCGGACGGTACTTGACATCACTGGTCGACACAAGGTATTTTAGAACTATCTGCTGACGCTGGGTAATCTTGTCGAACTCGTCGAGATTGATCAGGGCAAACGACGTCAGACCGAGGTTCAGGTCGTGTTCGTTCTTGAAGTTGATGCGGTCGTTGTAGTAATCGCGCTGGTCGCGAGGCAGCAGGATACGGCAGAAACTGGACTTGCCACAACCCTGACGACCTATCAACAAAGGTACAAGGGCATTGCCTGTCAACTGGCCCTTGCCCTGCCACATGGCCACCATAGAGCGCATCCAGATATGGAACAGGTGAGGCCACTCTTCATAACCAGTCCTGACACGGCGGGCCAGGGCCTCTACCCTATCCTTGCCGTCCCACTTCGGCAGATGCTCCAGGAAGTCGTCCATTGGATAGTAGAGCTGGATGTCGTTGGAGTTAACATAACGCATGATGTCCTTGTCCCAGCACTTGATGCCCTGCGACAGCGCACGGATGGTGATGGAGTTGCGGGCTTCAGTCGTCAGGTCCTGGAACGCGAAGCCATGCCCCGTCCGCAGACGATACTCGGCCACGCCGCGCATCACGTTCTTACGCAGTTCGTAGTTGGTGTTCAGGAAGATGTCGATCTTCATCATCAGCAGCGTCTCCGCTGGGATGTTTTTCGTCGGATGCGTCAGGCTCTTCCGTTTGTAGTACTGTTTCTCATGCTCCTGACGGTAGGCATTCTCGAAAATCTTCGTCACCACATCAGGATATTTGCTATACGTCATCTTCATCAGCGTCTGACGACGGGCAAAGGCCATGTCAAGGCCAGACTCACGGCAATATTCTGCCAGACGGGTGACAATCAGAATGTCGCTCTCTTCGCTATCGTCATCAGCAATGAGCGTCACGTCGTCGTAGGCTTTCGTGAGGTTGTACTGGAAAATAAGGCACTGTGCATGGTATCGGCTAAGACCTGGCACGATATAGTCTGGCTCGTCCGTCTTCGCCTGAATGGGTTTGAGGGTGTGCTCCAGACTAGAGGTATCGGTATAGAAGGGCTGCGCCATCGGGTTGTAGTACAGGTCAGCATCGGTACCGAGGTAGCAGGTACGCTCCAGATGGGGTTCCAACTTGTCGATGGTCACACCGAGCTGGGCATTATACACCATACGGGCCTTCTCATAGAGATTCAGGTGGAACTGTTTGATATCTTCCTCTGACTCGGGCAATCCACCGCCAAACAGTTCACCACGACAGACAATCTTCACCGATCGCCCACTCGCCCCAATGAAAGTCAGCAGTGTCTGGGGCATGATGGCAGCGCCCTGACGGATGGCGACAGCCTCGTCGTGACTCGTTAGGTTGTTGACCTCCAACAGCACCAGTCCAGTATAGGCCTTACGGACACGCTGGCGATTGCGATTCTCCATCTCTGAAGCAAAACAGACGCGAGGCACCTTGTCGGTGAAGTTGCTGGCACCCCACACGCTGCCGTCGTCCCGACGCTTGAGTTCCGTGTAAAGCGAGATATTCATCACCTCGCGCACGGCATCATAGTATTCACACGACTGAACGAGACGGACAACCTCAGAGAGTTCCACCACCCTGAGCGTCTCCATATTACGATAGTTCTTGACGATAGTTACCTTCATATCTTCCATGTTTTGATTTTGATTGCAAGGACGGTGCAAACCGAGTGCAAAGAGCTCGTTCTTTGCCGAGGTGCAGCCCGTACTCGCCAACTTGTTGGCAAAGGTAAGCAAAAAATTTGAAATTTCCAAGCAAAAATAACAAAATAACTATTCATCTATTCATTTTCTTTGTATCATGGTGGTTTCCAGTTATTTACAGGATGAATAGTGCCTATGAATAGTGATACGACTATTCATTCATTTAGCAGCCTTGCCCGAAAATATAGAGCCATCACGTCATCAACTGAAAGTGTTACTCACAAATAACAAAGTTGGTTACAAAGTGTCACATAGGCGGTGACAATGTGTCACGAAGCCAGTTACAAAATGTAACGATTTGAAGTACTGTAGGGTAACTGGCTTATCTTCAGTAGCATATTGACTATAGAAGACCCGTAAACCGCCATTAGAACGGGTATAAATGAATAGTACTATAAAAATATAAATGCACTATTCATTGTATAACTTACTAATATAATGTGCTTTATACCAAAAATGAATAGATGAATAGTGTTTTGAAAGATTTTCGATGAAAAGATTTTGTTGTATCACATCTTTTTCGTAACTTTGCAACAAAATTACAAACAGCATGAAACAACAAATAACAGGAAAGACCACCGAACAACTGTTCGCAGAAAAGGCAGACAAGAACTACGCCATCTGCCTCTCGCAGACATGCAGCCTGCGTGAACACTGCCTGCGCTGGCAGTTGCGTACCTATACACCAAAAGATCGCCGCATCGCCGCCTGCGTCAACCTCAACAATCCGGCCATGCAGACCGCGACGTGTCCCATGTACCGCAACGACCAGCCAATCCGCATGCCCATCGGCATCTCGAAGATGTACTACGACATGCCCCAACGTATTGAGCGCTCCTTAAAGAAACACCTCATTGCGTACTTCAACCGCAAGCGCTACTACGAATACCATAGCGGCTACCGCCCCGTACCCCCTGCCCACGAACAATATATCCGTCAGGCCATCCGCGACTATGGTTGGACAGGTCCCTACGAGTTCAACGCTTATATCGACGATTATCTTTGGTAAAATATAGCATTCAACGCCAGAACAAACAATATCTGTGTTCTGGCGTTGAATGGAATAAGATTTCGTTACTTAAGCAATTCTTCCGGGTAGGTAGGCATGGCACAGTTTGGGGTACTCTATAAAACTGCAGCAGCTCTGATTTTTTTCTCCAAAGTATCCTTGATATAGGCGTTAATGGTTACCCCCGCCTGACGGGCTAACATTGCTATTTGACGATGAATGGATGCATAATAAAGCCTCACCGTCCTTTTCGAACTAAGGCAGTGGGGCAAAGTCAAGTATAATCAAGTGAACACTGTGATTACAAACCTCACAGGGGGACTGTCCCCCTGTGACGAAAAAAGATGGTAGAAAAAAATCGCACACAGCATTGCGCCGCATGCGATTCGATATTTAATCAGAGTCTGTTTCTTCTTAGAGAGATGCCAGTCACCTGTCCCCTGTCATCTTGTCATCTTGAGAACCGTCCACTGATCTTCTTTTGTAAATTTACATAGCGAGCAGAAATTCAGAAAGACTCTCCATATCCTTAAACTCATACATTTTGGCATTGCCTACGCCACGTTTGCGTTCGCGGCTTCGGCCCTCGCGCACTTTCATCATCATCGTTGCAACATCGTTGTTCTGGCCCGTAAAGGTAAAAGTCTTCTCTTTCAGGTCATCAATAATGTTGCAAACCTCGTCGGCAAACGAGCGCGACATGAAGCCAATGCCATCGAAATCGAGCGTAACCTCGTTGGCATCGTCGCTAATGCAAGCACGCAGTTCTGAGGCTCTTGAGCGTGTATATAGGTCTGCACTGTAAATGTCCTGTAGTCTGATAGTCTGTTTCATATCGTTCTTATTCTAAATAGTCAATGTAATTAAAGTCTTTGGGCAGTACCACCGGGATGCGCATAAGGATGACAGTGCCCTGCCAGCGGAAAATGTTCTTTAGGTCGATATAATCGTTAGCACCGTTCTCATAGCGGTGGAAGGCTCCGCCAGATAGCATGAAGAAGGCTCCCTTCATACCCACAACGAGCATTTCCTTAGATGTGGATATGCCATAGCCACGGTTCTCGGCCTCTGGACGATTCTTGGTAGAATAGCCTTCGTTGGCCAGCTTCAGGGCTTCGGTCTCGTTACCATCGATTTCTTCCTGATAGAGTTGGGCTCGTTCGAAACTGCCTGCCACAGTAATACCCGTATCGGCAATACAGAGGTCTATCACCCCCTCGCGCTCCAGATATTGCGAAAACACATAGCCGTTAGGGCTTTGCGAGTGCTCGTAGATATTATCGAGCAATTCGCTAATCAGGTAGCTTAACGAGGAACTGCCTCCCTGACCGATATTGGCCTGCTTCATGAGCACGGTCTTTATAATGGAGCCGAATGTATCCTTGTTCGAATCGGTCATGGCAAAGCTACAAAGGGGCAAGTAAGTCCGGTCCGTGTATTTCTGCAAAACGGCTTCAGCAAACCGAGAGCAATGGAGCTCGCTCCAATTACCGAGGTGCCGCCCATCCTCGCAGCCTTTCGGCTGCAAAGATAGTGATTATTTTTTAATCCACAAAGAACAAGGCACAATAAAACGAATTAACAAAGAACAAAAGTTGTTTCTCAATTTATTATAAATTTGCTTGGTGACTTGAATTCTTTTACCTATCTTTCTCCATGGAGAAATTACTCCATCTCGGCAAAAAAAGAATGAATTCTTTTGTTCTGCGCTCGATTTTTCGTAATTTTGCCATCAAAAAAAGAAGTATCATGGAAGGTTATAGTGTAAAAGAATACGGACAGGCGGTAAAGCGCTATGTACAGACAATGGACCTGAAGGACGACCCGCAACTGATTGCTGAATATCGTCGCAGGCATAGTAAGGAGGAGTCGTGGCAGGAGATTCGCGACGGTATCCGTGAAGTGGGCATCCTGGACATGCAGATATTTATTCTCGACACCCGTCTGGTCATGATTGTGGAAACGCCGCTTGACTTTGACTGGGACTCAGCTATGGCGCGTCTGGCCACCCTGCCCCGACAACAAGAGTGGGAGGACTATATGGCCATGTTCCAGCAATGCAAGGAGGGAGCCACCAGCGATGAGAAGTGGCAGATGATGGAACGAATGTTCTATCTATACTAAAATTAAGTAGAAGCATGGTACACTATTGACTAACATCAAAAAAGGAACTGTTTGCGCAAACAATTCGCTCTTGTACTTGTTTTTAGTTAAAAAACATAGTACCTTTGCAGTCCACTTCAAGAGTGAAGTGTCACAAGGATAACTTAATAAAACAAGAAAGGTAAAAAGATGATGAAAAAGTTAATGAAAAAATGGCGTAACAGTAACGCCTACTACGAGTTCTGCTTGAACATGGCAAGAATGTACAACTATCAAGCAAAATAAAAAACGGATTGTTTGCCCCCAGCATCCAATCCGTTTTTCTTTTCTCAACTATTTCTTTATTTCATCAACCACTCTCCGTCCCGCTCTACCATAGGAACAGCTATGGCCTCCTGCGTAGAATCGGAATAACAGAGAATCAGGGTTGACTGTTGCGAGGTACTGAAAGTTGACTGGTCGTCGGCAATACGAACTTCACGGAGCCCGCCATGCTTCTTTTGTATATCTTCCTGATATTGGCGTACAGCAGCTAACAGCTGCTCGCCATAGTCGGCAGACAGGGTGTCGACGCCAGCTTTGTTCTCCAGGAATCGCACGGCATCACCCTCTACCAGGAAGTCGTAATATGCCTTGGCAGACTCGGCAGCCTGCTGCTCTGGGGACGTGCTGCTGCACGACACCAATAGCAAAAGGAAAAACAAGCCTATTACCCGCATTACTTCTGACGAATAAAAATGTTAATCGGGGTACCGGTCAATGTCCAGTTCTCACGCATCTTGTTCTCCAAGAAGCGGCGATAGGCCTCCTTGACATACTGGGGCAGGTTGGCATAGAACACAAAGGTAGGAATCTGCGTATCAGGAACCTGCGACACATACTTAATCTTGATGTACTTGCCTTTGATAGAGGGAGGCGGTGTCTGCTCGATGATGGGCAGCATGACCTCGTTGAGCTTCGACGTACCAATCTTGATCTTACGGTTCAGATACACTTCCTTGGCCGTTTCAAGCACCTTGAAGATGCGCTGCTTGGTAACGGCCGAAGCAAAGATGATGGGGAAGTCGACAAACGGCGCCATACGCTGACGGATGGCCGTCTCGAAGGTCTTGATGGCAATCTGCGACTTATCCTCGACCAAGTCCCACTTGTTGACAACGACAACTAGCGACTTGTTGTTCTTCTGGATGAGCTGGAAGATGTTCATGTCCTGTGCCTCGATACCGCGGGTGGCATCAATCATCAGGATGCAGACGTCACTGTTCTCGATAGCACGGATACTGCGCATCACGCTATAGAACTCCAAGTCCTCCGTCACCTTGTTCTTGCGACGGATACCCGCCGTATCGACCAGATAGAAGTCGAAACCGAACTTATCATACTTGGTATAAATGCTGTCGCGGGTGGTTCCTGCAATATCGGTCACAATGTTACGGTCCTCACCGATGAAGGCATTGATGATGCTCGACTTACCGGCGTTGGGACGACCTACGACGGCAAAACGCGGGGTGCCGTCCTCGATGTCATCGGCCTCGTCAGTCTTCAGCTTCGACACGACGAAGTCGAGCAAGTCGCCAGTACCTGAACCCGTAGCAGCACTGACGCAGAACATGTCACCGAGTCCCAGCTTGTAGAACTCATATTGGTCGTAGAGGTGCTTACCGTCGTCAGCCTTGTTGGCAACCAGGACTACAGGCAACTTGGAACGGCGCAAGATGTTAGCAACATCCATGTCGAGGTCGGTCATGCCGTTCTGGATATCAACCAAGAACAACACGAGGTCAGCCTCTTCCGTGGCCACGATGACCTGCTTGCGTATCTCTTCCTCAAAGATATCGTCCGAGTTGACTACCCAGCCACCAGTGTCTACTACCGAGAACTCACGTCCGTTCCACTCGCACTTGCCATACTGGCGGTCGCGCGTGGTACCTGCCTCATCGCTCACGATGGCGCGACGAGAGTTCGTTAATCTATTAAATAAAGTGGACTTTCCGACATTAGGGCGTCCTACGATCGCTACTAAATTTCCCATAGTCTCTAGTTTTATTGCTAGTATTTCTAGTTTTACTAGTTCTCCTAGTTAATCTAGATTATATCCAAAAATATTCAGCTCCTTGTCTGATGAGCGCCAGTCTTTATCGACCTTCACAAAGGTCTCAAGGAAGATGGGCTTCTGGAAGAACTTTTCCAATGCCTTGCGTGCTTCGGTCGATACTTTCTTCAGCGCAATGCCCTGATGACCGATGATGATACCTTTCTGCGAGTCGCGCTCCACATAGATGATGGCATTGATATGAATGTTCTTCTCTGTTTCCTTGAAGCGTTCCACCCGAACCTCTACACTATAGGGTATCTCCTTGTCGTAATAGAGCAGAATCTTCTCACGGATAATCTCTGAGACGAAGAAACGGGCAGGCTTGTCGGTCAACTGGTCCTTGTCAAAGTAGGCGGGACTATCAGGCAGCAGTTCCTGAATGCGCTTCAGCAGCATGTCGACACCAAACTTGTTCTTCGCCGAGATGGGCAGAATTTCGGCATTGGGCAGCAGCGTATGCCACTTTTCCACGATGGCCGCGAGTCTAGACTGGCTAGTATTACTAGTTTTACTAGTCTCACTAGTACGACTAGAGTCACTTGATAGCTCGTCAATCTTATTGATGAGCAGGATGACGGGAATAGTCATCTTCTGCACTTTCTCCAAGAAATCCATGTTCTTCTCAGGATTCTCTACGACATCCGTCACATAGAGCAGCACATCGGCATCCTGAAGGGCAGACTCAGAGAACGCCAACATCGACTCCTGCAGCTTATAGTTGGGTTTCAGCACACCCGGTGTGTCGGAGAACACAATCTGCATGTCGTCAGTATTGACGATGCCCATAATACGATGACGCGTAGTCTGCGCCTTGAAGGTCGCAATTGAAATACGCTCACCAACCAACTGGTTCATGAGCGTACTTTTACCTACATTGGGATTTCCAACAATATTTACAAAGCCTGCTTTATGAGTCATTTCTCATTTTTCATTACTCATTTCTCATTTGGCGCTTGTGCCATCATACGCCCACTTCAGATAGCTTGCTCCGTGTACGAAACCAGCACCGAAAGCCGTCAGGATGATGTTGTCGCCCCTACGCAGCCGATACTCGTTCTCCCAAAGTGCCAAGGGGATAGAAGCTGCTGACGTATTGCCGAAATGCTCGATATTGACCATCACCTGTTCCATAGGCAACTCCAGACGCTTAGCCACAGCCTCAATGATACGCATGTTGGCCTGATGTGGAACCACCCACTGGATATTATCCTTGTTCAGCCCGTTACGCTCGGCAATGAGTGCACAGTCGTCACTCATATTCGTCACAGCATAGCGGAACACGGTACGGCCCTCTTGGTAGAGGTAGTGCAGACGATGATCAACGGTAAACACACTGGGAGGAGAAACCGAACCACCAGCCTTGACGTGCAGGAAAGGAAGTCCCTTGCCGTCACAGCGGAAGTAAGAGTCCCTCATACCAATATTCTCTTCCGTAGTGGCCTCCAACAAGACAGCACCAGCTCCATCACCAAACAGCGGACAGGTAGCACGGTCTTTGTAGTCGGTCACTGACGACATCTTATCAGCACCAATGACGATGATCTTTTTGTAGCGGCCGCTCTGAATCATGGAGGACGCTACGTCAAGCGTATAGATGAAACCACAGCAGGCTGCCCAGAAGTCGAACGCAAAAGCATTCTTCAGTCCAAGTTTGCCAAGCACGATGCTGGCTGTGGATGGGAACTGATAATCTGCCGTTGAGGTGGTGACGATCAACGCATCGATGGTATCAGGGTCTACACCAGTCTTCTGTATCAGCTGTTTGGCTGCCTTACGGGCCATATAGCTGGTACCCAGACCTTCCTCGGTGAGAATGCGGCGTTCCTTGATACCGACGCGGGTCGTAATCCACTCGTCGTTGGTGTCTACCATGCGCGACAGCTCCTCGTTATTGAGGACATAGTCGGGCACATAGCCACCAACACCGGTGATTATCGCATTGATTTTACTCATTATTCAGCTGCTTCGTCCATTACAATAGCAATCTTGCCACGATAGTAGCCACAAGTGGGGCATACAGTGTGGTAGATGTGGTAAGCACCACAGTTGGGGCATACTGCCAGTGTGGGAGCTACTGCCTTGTCATGAGTACGACGCTTAGCGGTACGAGTGTTCGATTGTCTTCTTTTAGGATGTGCCATAATTCAATTAACTATTTAACAATTTACAATTTACAATTTTTCGAGCGAGAGCAAATGCTTCACTCTTCACTCTTCACTTTTAACTTTAATAGTTTTTCCCAGCGTGGGTCTATCACTCCTGCCTCCTCTTCGCCGCTTCGGACAGCGCCGCTCAGCTCGTCGAGCTTCTGCGTCATCGCACTATTGCATTTTCCAGGTGCATGAACGTGCTTGATGGGTATGGCCAGCATAACAAACTCATAGATGAACCACGACAGGTCGAGCATTCCTTCATTCTCGTCTACTGTCACGGTATCATCATCATCGCTGTATGTGTCGCCAAGCTTCACCACGAGGTGGTTGTCTGCTTCTATCGGCTGTTCCATGTCGTCCAGACAACGGTCACAGCTGATAGTGACTGAGCCCACGGTACGGAACTGGAGGTCGAAAAAGCCAGTCATCTTGCGTATAGACACTGACACATGCAATGCTCCATGCTCCAACTGCGAGCCGTCGAGAGCCCTAAAGAACTCATCGTCCAGGTTGAAATCGCGGACTGTCACGTCCTCTGTCAAACCCTTCAAATCTATCGTATAGGTCTCCTGACTACACATAAAAACAGTTTTCGGGCTGCAAAGGTACGAATAAGTGAGCAAAAAACCAAAAAAAATTCGATTTTTCTATATTTATTGTTGGTTATTCCATATTTTTTCGTAATTTTGCACGCCAAACAACACAAAAATAATAAGGTAAAAAGTAAAATACTGTATAAAAAGATGTCTAACAACAATTCATTTGTAGGTTCCAAAATCAAGGGAATCAGAGAGACCAAGAATCTCTCCATTGAGGAAATTGCAGAAAGAAGTGGTCTGTCTGCAGAACAGATTTTGTCTATCGAGAACGGCCAGAACATGCCTTCGTTAGGTCCGCTGATCAAGATTGCCCGTGCACTGGGTGTCCGTCTGGGTACTTTCATGGACGACAACGACGCACTGGGTCCTGTGGTAACACGTGCCGAAGACCGTGAGCGCGACAGCAGCATCAGTTTCTCCAACGGTGCCACCGACACCCGCAAGCACATGGAGTACCACCCCTTGGCTCAGCAGAAGGCCGGACGCCACATGGAACCGTTCGTCATCGACATCAACCCCGAGGAGAGCCCCGAATTCCAGCTTTCAGCCCACGAGGGCGAGGAGTTCATCTACGTCATGCAGGGCGAGGTGGAAATCGTCTATGGCAAGGAGACATACCACATGAAAGAGGGCGACAGCATCTTCTATGACTCTATCGTCAAGCACCACGTACATGGTGCCCCGGGCATGAGCGCCAAGATTCTCGCAGTCGTTTACATCCCCTTCTGATAATTGACAATTGATAATTTATAATTGACAATTAAGATGAGCAACGTGAAATTAGATATGGCGGGGAGACCGCTCCCCAATAGAACCTATCCCGCCGAGACAGGAAGTGTTGGCTATCAGCTTCATGAGCGCACGCTGGGCCAGTGGCTCGAACACTGGGCTGAGACGACGCCCGATAAGGAATATATCGTTTATTCTGACCGCGACCTCCGCTTTACGTGGAGCACGTTCAACCAACGTGTCGACAATCTGGCCAAGGGTCTTATCTCCATTGGCGTGAAGAAGGGTTCGAACGTCGGCATCTGGGCCACCAACGTCCCCGATTGGCTGACATTCCTCTATGCCACCGCCAAGATCGGTGCCGTGCTGGTAACGGTGAACACCAACTACAAGCAGAACGAGCTGGAGTATCTGTGTAAGGACTCGGACATGCAGACGCTCTGCATTACCGATGGCACATGGGACTGTAACTACGTCGACATGACCTATACCATGCTGCCCGAGTTGAAGACTTGCGAGCGCGGCCATCTGAACAGCGAGCGATTCCCCTTCCTGAAAAACGTGGTTTATATCGGTATGGAGAAGTATCGTGGCATGTTCAACACCGCCGAGCTGTTGCTGCTGGGTCAGAACGTGGAGGACGAGACGCTGGAGGCCATGAAGAAGGACGTCTCCTGCTACGACGTCTGCAACATGCAGTACACCAGCGGTACCACCGGATTCCCCAAGGGTGTCATGCTGACGCACTACGGCATTGCTAACGACGGCTACTTCACGGGCGAGAACATGGGCTTTACGGCCGACGACAAGCTTTGTGTTTGTGTGCCGCTGTTCCACTGCTTCGGCGTAGTGCTGGCCACCATGAACTGTTTGACGCACGGCTGTACCGAGGTGATGGTCGAGAAGTTCGACCCGCTCGTGGTGCTGGCCTCTATCCATAAAGAACGTTGTACCGCCGTATATGGCGTGCCCACGATGTTCATCGCCGAGCTGAACCACCCGATGTTCTCGATGTTCGACCTCACCTGTCTGCGTACGGGCATCATGGCCGGCTCACTCTGCCCTGTGGAACTGATGAAGCAGGTCAGC